>Ga0074046_10000027_pt1 | contig 118955 bp, 126 predicted proteins | sample BogForMeECP23OM3_FD_94441 | JGI IMG/M metagenome (GOLD analysis project Ga0074046, IMG submission 94441) | Bog forest soil microbial communities from Calvert Island, British Columbia, Canada - Bog Forest MetaG ECP23OM3 | ecosystem: Environmental > Terrestrial > Soil > Wetlands ... | reverse complement strand
GGGTGCGGGCGGGACATTTGCCGGCACCTCAGGCATCAATAACGTGGTTGTGGTGGCGGATTACGCAAACGGTGCGACAAACGTCGTATACCAGAATGCGGCACTGTGAATTTTTTTAAAAAAAATACTAAAACTCCTAAAAAAAATTACATCTTGATCTGCGCCAGCGCATCGTAGGCGATCTTCCGGAAGACCGAGGGGTCGATCGTAGGGTACTGCTCCTTCGCCTTCAGGATATCCGGCGTTGGCTCCTTTGCATACGCATCGACCCGGTCCAGCGTCTGCTTCGCCGCATCCAGCACCCAGAGGTCCCGGGTGTCCTTGTCGACAACTGTTATAGATTCGACCCGGACCGAAACCATGAACGTCCCGTCCGGCTTCTGGTACAGGTTCGGTTTCCCTATCACCGCGACAAACGCCGGGGTCTCTATCTTCGCCAGCTGCTGCATCGCTTCGGGCTGGTAACTGCCGGCCATGATGAAGAACGTACCGGTCGGATCGACCACGCGGCCCCGGTAGAAGATGTTCTGTTCGCCTTGCCGCGTCTTCTCGGTCAGGGTGCCGACAATGAAGATCCGGTTCGAGCGTTCGCCGCTCGGGAGGAGGACAAACGTGGGGCTCTTCTCGTCCTCGCCGTCCTTGAACTGGTACCGGCATTCCCGGAGTTCCGCGGCAAAGACCCGGCGTGCGGGCTCGCGCTCGAAGGCACCTTCCCTGCGTCCCATGTCCCTGGCATTCGTGCTCATGATGGTGCCCCCCCGGCGCGGTTCAACAGGGCCGTATGGTCTGTGGTGTTGAACGTTACCTTATCGCATTTATTGACGAGCACACGGTTCTCGATCTCCCTGCCGTGGCAGGTGATATACCGGCCGAGCACCTTATCCCGCATCTGGAGGAAAACCTCGTCCATACCGAGCGGGTTGTTCTCCGCGATCTCCTGTGCCCCGGCAAGGGTCATGCCGGTGAGTGACTCCACCGCGTCCCTCTGGAGCAGGATGTTGTGGGTCTTCTCACCATCATCGAGCCATCCCTTGATCCGGAGGTCGTACACGAACTTCGGCTGGATCTCGTGGACCGGACAATAGTTCTGGCGCGAGAGGGCGCGGTTGCAGCCCTCCACCGGGCAGCGCTTGATGATGCCGGAACCCGGTGCAATATGCACGATCGCCCCGGTCACCGCGGCTTCACCGCCGCTGACCGCGATCTCGCCCTCCTCCTGCAGAATGGTCGCTGCATTCAGCGTCAGGGAGAGCCTGCCATTGAACTCATCCACCGCCGCGTAGAAGAGGTTGTATACGGCGCCAGGTACGAGGCTCTCCTTGCCGGGCTCTTTCCAGATAACGAACTTGATCGTGCCGGTTTCATCGCCCAGCAGGCCTGACTGGAGCATCCGGTCATGGGTGGCGTCCCATTCCTGGATGAACTTCGCCCGCACGCAGCCGATCCCGGGGTGCAGTTCATTGATCGGTGTCGGAGTAGGGATAAGCGACCGGTCCTCGTTGATCTCCTTGATCGTTGTCCCGGAGTGTACCTTGAGGTTCGCAACCCCTTTGAACTCGTCAACAACCGCTGACTCGATCCGGTACCATGCTCCCTCTGCCATTACAGGGGCGTTAGACTTGGCCCAGACCACGAACCGGATCGCGCCCGATTCGTCTGCTATGATCCCGCTCTGTGCTATCGAAGGAGAGGCGGGCTGGGAGAGGCCCACGACCTTGCCTTCGATGGTCACCCACTCGCCGGGAACGCCTTCTGCGATCTTCTTCTCTTCCGTTCCGCCACCTTTTCCGCTGGCAGGACTGCCTGCGGAACCCGGTACGGGAAGGTTGTATTCCTTTGCGAGTTCGTTGGTTACGCTGCGTTCCGCCTCGGAGGGCTGGACACTGAATTCATCCACGAGCCTGCGGAGCTTGCCCTCGATCTTCTTCGGGTCGGGGGTCTGGCCGCCTTTTGCAAATTTTCGGGAGATTCTCTCTGCTGCTTCTGAATAATCCATTTTCATACATCTCCAACTATAATTCCAAAATGTGCCGGAGTATAAGTGTGTCAGCATGTGTAGTGAAAGTGTTGCTTTACATCCAGGTCCGCGGGTGTAGGCCCACATTACATACATAAACGGGCGGGTCCGTGCAAGTCACTATGGAGAGGTTTATCTGACCTGAAAACCGACTAAGAGATACTATGACTGATATCACTGCTGACAGCACCATCTACGAACTCCTCAAGGCAAAGCCCGAGGCCACGGAAGCCCTCTTCAAGTTCGGCATGGGCTGTGTCGGGTGTGCGATCGCCCGCGGAGAGACCATCCGCGAAGCCGCCGAGGCCCACGGTATCCCGCTCCCTGAGCTCCTTTCCGCCCTTGGGATCAAGGAATAAATTTTCAATTTATTCCTCTCTTTGCACTCCTGATGTAGTGCTATATAAAAGAATATTTTCCATTATTCTTTCAGTTGTGCAGTAAAACCGCACGAGCAACAGGGAGTAAATATCCTTTTTTCCGCAGGCCCGGGGTCTGCTTTGTTATCAGGATGCCTGCAAGTACATGGATGTCCGTCATCCAGGACGCCGGATTATAAAAAATATGGAAATACCGGTGCGGGTATGTGCGGGATGGATCCCAGCACGGTGCCGGTACGACATCACTGCTACGGGATTATTGCTTCTCCGTCCTCTGTGCTGCCGCGAACTTCATCAGTTCTTCGCGTGCTGCCCCGGGAAATTTCCTGAGATAGGCGGCAACGGCCGGTGCATGGAGGAGCGTGCAGTCAGCACAGTTCCAGACCCGGCCGCCGTGCGAGCTCTCCACCCACTGGCCGAGTGACTCATCTTTGCAGGGATAGAACGGGCAGTAACAGAAGTCGCAGGACTGGCCCTTGAAGTGGCAGGGGTAATACGGGCATTCGTGCGGGGACCATTCGATCCAGTGCCCCCCCTGGAGCCGGCTGTAGACAAAGAACCCGGGCCTGCCGGATGAGATGCCCGCATCATGGCGCCGGAGCGCTTCGGGAATCCCGTGGAGCACAGCCTCGCGTACCCGGAGACCGGGCTCAGTGAGCCTGCCGGCATACCGGTGCCGTGTCTCCCCCTCGCAGGCACTGATCACGGCGTCCGTGGGTGTCCCGGAGAGCGGGAGATCGAGGGCCAGCAGCCCCTCGGTTTTTGCCTCAGTCGCTACCATGATAAGTTCGAGCAGTGCCGCGTCTTCCATACCCTCGCTGCTGTGCACGATAATGTTGATCGTGCCTCCCGCGGACGGGGGCTCGCGTCGGTTACCGGCAGTGATGAAGACCGTGATGAAATCGTACTGGAGCACGCATGCGTGGTGAACGGGGACTGCGGTCAGGAGCCCAAAGAGGTCCATTCCTATTCCTGCGCCGGCAGCCACGAGCTCGATCTCCTTTTCCGGGTCCGCCTCATCCCAACCTTGTGGAACCGTGTGGTTGAGGAGCGTGGCAACTGAACGGATACCTCCGGAGATACCGGTGCTGGCAGCGCGGAACGTCCCGCGTATGAAAAGAGTACTGGGATCGAGGTAATACCGCATGATTGGTGAAGAGTATTTTGTCAGGGTATTATTAAGCCCTTAGTAACGCCTCCCGGGAAAATACGTCCGGATATTTTTTTGTTCGCGGTGACGTTTTTTCCGAAACGGTCAGGACAGGGATCCTGGGTAGTAATGCATGGCGATATCTATTGCGTTTCAATGTTTGCGTTTTTACTGTGCGATCATGGTTTGCACATTCTTAATGCTCGTCCCATGAATTGATGATCAGCCCGGGCACATGAAAGGGGGTGTCCGGCTTGTAGAGGGAGACGATGGAACAATTGAGGAATACCGGCTGAGGCGATGGTTCAAGAGAGAACTGGTACTGCTGAAAGTCTTGCGTGGGTGTGAAGAAGACCAGATCACCACGGCGACAGCCTGGCAAAAAACCGGAACTCCCCGGACCGATGATTGCCTGGTGCCCGCAGAAGCAGAGCCACTCCGGTCTTTTCGCCGGGAACCGTAGAAATGAAAAATCCAGCGTTCCCGGCTCACTATTTTAAAAAAGCCGGCTGCCCGGGATTTATGCTACAGAATACCGAGTCCGGTCCTTGAGTTCCTGCTGCTTGCCGGCATTCCAGCCGGAGACGTCCTGCAGGTACCCGGTGACCCGGCTGATCTGGGTGACATCGTGGGAGCCGCACTCGGGGCAGACCGCCTGGCCGCAGAGCGGGCAGTATTCGATCCCCGAGATCACTTCATGGGTGCAGTGGCAGTGGTCGAGCGGGCACATCAGTTCGAGGTGGGTCTCGCCGCAGTTCGGACACGGGTTCTCCTCAACAATGAGGTGGCAGGTGTGGCACTTGTATTTACGTTCGTTTTCCGGGATATCGGTTAATTTCTTGTATTTCTCTGCCAGTTTCCGGTGTTCTGCGGTCCAATCCATACTATAACATTGTATAAGTCCTTAATAAATTTTTAGAACCTTCAGGTTCGACCAATCCGCGATCCCTCGTTTAAAAAGCGCGCATATGCGGATCTGGTCAGGATTTGGAGGATATTAATAAATCTTTACGCCTTATCGGACCGATGAAAATGCCTTTATCGCGGTTACCGGGTCCTTTGCTTCGTAAATTGCCCGTCCCACGATGATCGCGTCCACGAGCCGTGCGATCGCGCCTGCGTCCCCGCCCTGAGCCCCCACGCCCGGCGAGAGGATCTTCCGTTTTCCTACGATCTTCCGGAGGTCCCTGACGCGCTCCGGCCGGGTGGCCGGCGCAATGATCCCGTCGGCCCCGCAGGATACTGCGAGCTGCGCGATCTTCTCAGCGGTTCCGCCGTGGAAGAATTCGGTGGCCCCGGGGTGGCTCATCTCCGCCACCACGAAGCATGCGCCCCCGTAATCGGCGGCTGTGTCCACGCAGGCCTGCACTGCGTCGGCTCCGGTGAAGCCGTGGCAGATGATCGAGGAGAACCCGGCATCGAAGACCTGCTCGGCGATCAGCCGGTTCGTGTTGGGGATGTCGGCAACCTTGAAATCAGCGATGAGCGGGAGATCCAGCGCCTCGAGATCCCGCGCTATGGAGAGGCCGGACGAGAGGACGAGCGGGTAACCGAGCTTGATCGCGTCGAGGTGTGGGGCGCATAGTTCGGCGATTGCAAGCGCCTCTCTCTTTACGGTCACATCCAGCGCGAGGATCAGCTCGGTCATTTCGCCATCCGCTCCATGACGGCCGCGACCAGCACGGGGAGGGTAATCGTGGCATCGCCATAGACCGTCACGGCCTGCGCCTCCTCCGTGATCTTGCCCCACGACCGGGCTTCATCCAGTGTCGCGCCCGAGAGCCCGCCGAGGTCCGGCCGGTCGCCGGTCAGCTGCACTGCGTAATCGAACCCGTTCGGGGTCATGAGCATGCTCTGGAGGATGAAGTTCTTGGGCACGCCGCCACCCACGAGGAGCGCCCCGGCCTTCTTCACCGAGAAGCAGCGGTCCATAAGGGCCGGCATGTCGGCGAACGCGTCCACGGTCACCTTGTTCGTCTGCGAGAAGAGCCAGTACTGGAGACCGATCATCGAGTCCTGCACGGCAGGGCAGTAGACCGGGATATGGTTACGTGCCGCGGTGTGCAGGATACCGGACTTTGTCTTCTTCCCGATGTGTTCGAGCAGGGCAGCGATCGAGATGGTGCTGCCGGGCTCCAGCTCGCCAAAGACATCCTGCATGAACGCCTCGAAGTGCTCGAAGGCATCGTTGGGGAGATAGACATCGTAGATCCGGTTGATCTCGTCGTGCCGGAGCTCGATGTCGTTGCAGAACGCGGTGCCATGGAAATGATGGCAGCCGATAGCCTCGATGATATCGTGCGTGAGGTTGGCGCCGGTCGAGACGAGCACGTCGATATGTTTGCCCCGGATCAGGTCCGAGACGATCCCGCCCATTCCCGCGGGGACCATTGCCCCGGCAAGCCCGAAGAACTTCGTGGCCTCGGGGTCGCGGAGCATCTGCTCGTAAATGTTGGCAGCCCGGTACAGGGCCCCTCCGTTGTAGGCGCCGGCTCTGCCCATTGCCTCCACCAGTTCGTTGACCGTCATGCCCGGCTTCACATGGAGCTGGGTGACCGGCTCATCGCATGGTCGCGTCATGGTTCTCCCCACTTGTGCCAGAGTATTGGCGTTCTTGGGTGATAACTGTGTTTCAGGCAGGTTCACGTCATGGCGCAGATAAACGGATCTCCCGGGTCTTTTGGGAATCGATCCCTCTGTCGTGGCATTTACAGGATGAGCAGGCTCCCCAATTCAAAACGCGGGTGTGGAATCATGTACTGGGGCGCTCTTTTCCGTACTCTGTTCTTCCCGCCCGGGATTCTCCGCCGCGCATAGCATAACAACAAAAATATCGTTTTGTCACGGTTTTCAGGAAGATATTTACCCTTTCAGGATGGTCTATCCTCTATGCAGGAAGTCCGGCTAACCCTAAAAAAGCGGGCATTTCCGAGCCAGGGCCGTGTGCGTTTTAATATCGCGCACCTCACCGATCTGGGAATACTTGAAACGGATCGTGTAGATCTCATCAACGAATCCACCAAAAAAACTGTCACCACCAGTATTATCGCTGACACTATGGTCCGGCAGGGGCAGGTCCGTGTGAGCGAAGAGGATCTCAAGACCCTGGGTCTCCAGGATGAAGAAGAAGTCCTTGTCAGAAAAACGGTGCCTTTAAAGGAGAAGATCAAGAAGGCAGCCGCTGATGCCGGTACAGCCCTCTCGAAAAGCGCTGCCAGAATCGATGACGCTGTCAGGAAATCCACCGGTGGTGCAAAAGCCGAGCCGGTTATACCTGCAGCCCCGGTGAAAAAAGCCGCAAAGACTGCACCGGCCGCACCAGTTCCTGCAGCGAAGTCTGCGGTAAAACCTGCCGGTACCGAAAAGAAACCCGTGAAAAAACCTGCGAAGAAGGTAGCAGAATCCGCTAGGGAACCTGCAAAAGGATCCGCCAGGGCCCGGAAATAGTGCCGGTCTGAACGGAACGGGAAACTAAAAACCGGTAATGGGGAGAAACAATGGCACAGGAAGCAGTAATCACCGATACTGTTCTCATGGGAATCCTCGTGGTTCTCGGTATGGCAGTCGTATATCTCATGATCCGTGAGATACGGATCATGAAGACCTCCAATCGCACGACTGAACTGGAACTGGAGAAGGATAAACTCAAACTCCTCCAGCAGCACGAAGCATCAAAGACTCTCTCGTTCACCCGGCTCTCGGCAGAGCAGACTGCTGCGATCCGGCAGGCCGAAGACGAGAACGCGATCCTCGAGACAACGAATTATGCGAAGGAAAAACTCCTCGAGATGCGCCTGACCCGGCTTGAAAACCTCGTGAAAACGAGAAAACTGGACAACCTCCTCAGTAATGTCCAGGAACAGGAAAAGAAGGTGAAATAAACCATGTACCCGGTTGTCAACCAGAACCCGGACCAGAACCTGACCGGCGATTCGCTCTGGGACAAGTTCTCCCATCTTCCCGGGACAATCGAATCCCGGGTCCCGACGTTCGATAAATCGCTTGACACATACTTCGACCAGCACTTCGCTGCCATCATCGAGGAATGGGACCTCGTGACCGAAAGCGATCTCCACCGGCTCGAAAGCCGGCTGACACATGTAACCGATGAGATCACAGGTCTCTATGCAGGAAAAGTGACCATCGACGCGCGGGCAAAGAAGCTGGACGAGCTGATCGCATCCCTGGAGAAATCGCTATGATCGGCATGAACACGTACCTCAACGCCTACGTGGATCGCAGGATGAAATACATAGTCGACGAATGGGAGCTCTCGACCGGCGCGGATCTCGCCGGTTTCACTGAACGCTTGTATGTGCTCGAACAGGAGATCCCCCGGCTGAAGGCCTTTGAGAAGGCGGCCTTGGACAAACTCGCGGAACTCGAAAACCGTGCCGGTAAACTGAAAGGGAGGATCTGAGATGGATATCCTGGAATTCATCATCCTCGTCCTCATCCTCTGTGTCACCGTATTTCTGGTGTATTACTTTTTCCGGGGCGCAAAAGGGAATATATCGCTCACCCGTCCGGTGGAGAGCCGGGTGGATGAGTACCTTGACCGCAGGTTCCAGAGCATGGTGGAGGAATGGCAGCTGGTCTCCCGAACTGACCTCGGGAGGTTTATGGAACGGCGGACACCGGAGATAGAGCAGAACGAAGCACGCATTGCTGAACTTAAGAACTACGAGTCCGGGATGCAGACCAAGCTGGTATCGCTGGAGGCGCGACTTGACACTCTGGAAAAAGAGCTTGCCGGGAAAGGAAGCGCAAAAAAATAAGGAATCCCCGGATCGTTTTCGTGAACTGAAGAGAGAGATCACGGTGATGCGCCAGCAGGGGGAGCCCCCTGCAAAGGATCCCCACAGCTTCGCGCAGTACACGTGCGATCTCTGCAGCACGCCGCACCCGGTATCAGAGCTCCGCCAGTGCGTGCTCTGCGGGCGCTGGGCGTGTGAAGCCTGCTGGAAGGAGGAGTATTATACATGTAAATCGTGTGCCGGGCTGATTAAGATCCATTCGCTGACGGGCAGAGGATAAATCGTCTCCCGCGTTTTTATCATCCATACGGTTATTGTCCCCCTCACGAAGTACTACAATTATGTCGTGCCCGGACCCCGCAGCCCCGGAAAAGGCGGATGCCCCTGCCGGAGATCCGGACCGGGCTGCGATCGCCCTCTTTCACGATCTTACCTGCTGGCGGGGACAGCTCGCCCGGAGTATAGCAAGGAACAACCTTGCCCTGCGGAGCGGGGGAATCGCTACAGCTACGAACCGGCTTCTGTTGTCTCTCCTTTTCCTGCGGATCGCAGAGGACCGGGGCCTTGTTGCGGAAGGTACCCTGCAGGAAATAGCGGATCATGTGGACCGGTACGGGCAGCTGCTTGAGACTACGGCTCCGCTTGCCGTGCTCTTTGAAGAGGAAACGGGTGCGTCCTCCCACGATGCCGTGTCGATGGGGACACTGATCATTGAAGACCACGTGGTTGACCCGATCCTTACCCGTCTCTGTGCCCGGGACCGGCCGTACCGGTTCGCAGCCATGGAGACTGAGATCATCGCGGAGGTACTGGCCCGGTACCTCGCCCGCACGATCCGGCGGTCTGCCGTACACCAGGCAGATGTTGTCGATACGCATGATACGATCCTCTCCTGCGACACCCTGGTTCCCCCGCTTCCCGTGATCCGGTATCTTGCCGGAAGCGTCATGATGGCAGCCGATGAACAACGATCGAAGCACGAGCTGATGCCGGTCCGGGTTCTCGATCCGGCATGCGGGACCGGTACAGTCCTCATCTCCGCGTACCGGTACCTCCTATCAGCCCGCGGCGGAGACCGGCAGACTTTCGAGGAGCGGCACGCGATCCTCACGGGCTCGCTCCACGGGGTGGACCCGGACCGTCACGCGGTCGCAGCAGCCACGATGCTCCTCCTCTTCACGCTCTGCGAAGGCGGCAGGCCTGCCCCCCAAGCCTCATTCATCGAATTCTCCGCAGGGGTCTTCCGGGAACTCCTTCATACGTTCCGGTGCGGGGATGCCATTATCGGCCCGGAGATTGTGGATGACGAGTCATGGGCCTTCTGCCCGGCCCGGGAGCGACGTGCAATCCGTGCTTTTGCATGGCCTGCGGAGTTTCCGGAGATCTTCTCCTCCGGTGGGTTCGATGCGGTGATCTGCAGCCCCCCCCGGGGGTCGATCGGAAAGAAAGAGTGGATCCAGCGCTACCTGGAGCGGCATTATACCGTATACGACCCCGCTGCGGATCGGTCTGCATTCTTTATCGAGAAAGGATTTACGTTGCTCCGTCCCGGTGGCACTCTTGGCATGTGTACGACAGACCGCTGGCTCCGGGGCCGGGCCGGCACTACGCTCCGCTTGCTGCTTACCTCCCGTCAGATCAATGAAGTTACCGTGATTGCGGGTACCGCCGGTGACCTTGCCGGACCCGGGCTTTGTGTCCTTCAGGTGACCAACCAGCACCCGGCCCGGCGATCGCGTGTGGCGCTGGTGGACCCGGTATTTGCAGAAAATCTCGGGGATTACACGAAGAGGCATTCATTTCCCGTTGACCACGAAGCACTCGGTGAGGGTGGCTGGTCTCTGCGGGATACCCGGGCGGAAGCGATCGTGGTGAAAGCCCGGCATGCCGGTACGCCGCTTGAAGAGTATGTGATGGGGGAGTTGCACCCGGGAACCAGGTGCCTTCCGGCCCCGGGGTTTGGGATAGATGCCCGGGCCCGTAAGGCACTAGTCAGTGCAGATCCCCGGTGCAAATCCTTCCTGCGGCCGGTGATTGACGGTGCTGCGATCGGGCGGTACGAACCGGTGTTATTGGGTTTTTACAGGATTATCATACCAGATGGCTGGACTATTGGCCACCCGGCCGCAGTGGCCAACCCCTGGCGCTGGTTTAAGAAACGGCACCCGGCACTGGCCCGGCTCCTCAAAGAACAGATCGGTCAGGCAGCGCATGCCGGTGGCGGAACGAAAACGAAGCCGGCTGGTCCCGGGGATTGCTGGTGGGAGACCGCGTGTGAAGATGACAGCTTCTGTGAAAAATCCCCGCGGATCTTTTTCCGGGAACGGTTTAGGCAGCCTGCATTTTTCTATGATGGCGGCCTGGCAATCCCAGGCAGCGGGGCTGTTGCGCTCCCGGCGTCCGGCCCGTACCTTGCCGGTGTCTTGAACAGCCGGCTGATCACGTTCGTGTTTGCGAAAACTGCGAGCATGTCCGGACGCAAACGGGCGGAGTACTCATGGGACGATCTCCGGTACCTCCCGGTCTACACGCCGGATTTCGATGACCCGGCTGATGCTGGCCGGCACGACCGGATCGTTTCGCTCGTGACCAGGGTGCTGGATCTCAAGAAGCAGGTCTCGCGTGCAGAGACGGATGAACAATGCGGGACACTCCGGGAAAAAATTGAGGCAGCCGACCGGAAGATCAACAGGATCGTGTATGACCTCTACGGGGTGAGTGAAGAGGAGATTGCAGTGGCTGAAGAGAACTCTGCCTGAACGGCAGAGCAAGCTGGAGTGGATGGAGAGGAAATTCCAATTTCTGCGATGTGCGGGGGTCATCAGAAGACCCCGGCAGGGTTCTTCGACAGAGGTCGTGACAGTGCTTTTCCGTCGTGCCCCTCTCTAAAACGGTCATATCGGCCTCCGGACAGTTTTTTTTTTCAAACCTCCTGAACTATGTGCAAAAAATGGGGGCTGCTGCAAGCCCGCTAAATTGCAGGTTCAAAATCCCCGTAAATTTGTTCAATAAGGAAAATACCTGATTTAATTAACTTTTTCCATAGGCGTGGACACAGGTTCCGGTCCGGCCGGAAATGACCTTCGTCCTTTTGGCAAAAGGAGCGTTTTACGGGCTTATCTGACTTCATCCCTCCTTGTCTCCCTTCTTACGGAGGGGTATGTCAATCCGGTACGGGGCCTTCTTCACGTACTCTTCCCGGTAGTGGGTGTTCCGGTAGTTTTCCGCTGTGTTCTCCTCGATCTCCGCAGTGGTATCGGGCAGGATGTAGAACCGGCGATACGCCCTCTCGTTCTGGGTCCGGACCCAGAGCTCGCGGGGAATGTACGGCGGAATGGGAAGCGCCCGGAAATCCGCGACATCCTCCGGGAATTCTTGTTCAATGATACAATCATAGCTGAGCCCGTACCGGGTTTTTTTCAGTTTCACAGCAAACATGATTGATGGCTTGTACATAAACCCGTCAAAACTTACGGATGGATCGGTATTGTCCGTCCAGTGGTAACCCATGCGTTCTGCGCATTTTTTCGCTTCATCCTTCAGGCTGGCTGCCTTTCGTCCCCGCATAACATTTCACTTCCCGTTCATCGCGTATGATAAATTCGCGCTGATATATTCCTCTAAGAGAATGAACCGGAAGGTAATAGGCTTTCCCGTTTCGAAGGCTTCGCTTTAAAAACCGGGGCGATATCCGGCAGCCAATTATTCAGGCAGCCCCCGACATAATGGTTTGGCCAGGTGTCGTCTCGCCGTCGGAGGGACCTCATACCATCCGGTCTCCAGCGTGCGGGGAATCTCCTGTACGTCTGGCGCATCTGCCCGGGCCCCGCATTTTTTGCATTTCCAGCCCTTGGCCTTGCCATCGCTGGTCATCCGCTTGTTGCATGCAGTGCAGACCGGCGGGCGGGTCATCTCCGTCTTTGTAAGCGATACGATTTTTATTTTCTCTAAGTTGATGCTCCTCTTCTTGTAACTCCCGCACGCGATCACCACATCGTCCGGCACGAGCTGGCGGACAATCTGCCGGAAATTTTTCGTAGGTTCATAGGCCATGCACTGTACCGCATGATCTCCATTCCGGATCGTGAACGAGACGTGCCCTCCCGTACCTGTTTCCGGCCTGTTCTCTACAATTCCGCGGACCCGGTACGAGAGCCCCTCGTGCAATGCACCGATCGTACCATCGATCAAGTGGGCATCGGTACCCTGGTTCGTCACCCAGATCTGTTCGAGGCCGGGCCATTCGGACACGATAATCTTGCGGGCGGCCATTATCCACTTCGGGCTCTCGCCACGGATCCCGAACAGGACCGGGTCAGGCGTGTGCGGTACGCAGACCACGACGTCGTTCACGCGATCCACCGTATCCCACGTGTGCGGGAACGTGGCATCTTCCGCAGCAAACAGGCTCGCCCGGTCCACCGAACGAGGTGTACCGAACCGGCCGGGTTCGCGGTATACCAGAATCTCGGAAGTCCGGTCTTCCAGCCGGCTTGCAACAGCCGCTGTCGCACCGATCAGCCCGCGCCGGTTCTTCCAGCCCCGGTACCGTGCGCCGGCCTGATCGAGTAAATAGACTGCGTCTTCGATCTCGCAGAAATCTTTTACCGCCTTCTCATAGAATGCCGGGTTGAGCGGCCGATCAACGACAACTACACCGGGGTTCGTGTTCTCACAGGTAAAGTCCGCGAGTTCCTCCACAAGCGCACATGCGATCGCAAACGCACGGTCCGGGTCCCCTTCAACAACCAGCATGATCGCGGCATTCCCCCGGGTCTTGAACGTTACATTCGGGTTGAGCCGGACGAGCCGGGCCTCGCGTACCTGCATGTGCTCCCGGATCAGCCTGCGGGCGAGCACGGCCCCGAGGTAGGTGGTGCACATACCCTCCGGAGAATCCGTGTCGTCAATTCCGATCAGCATGTCTATATTAATATATGGGAGCGCTCCATCCATTTGTATCCACATGTCCCAGGACCGCCAGCTCCAGCTGGTCACCAGTGTTATGATCACGGCAGGCTTCGATGTCTCCGAGCGCTTCACCCTGCGCCCGCGCAGTTTTGACCTTATCGCACGGAACAACGGGACGTTGCTCGTCATCAAGGTGGTCTCGCACATAGATTCTGTCAGCGAGGAGGTGGCTTTCGACCTTGAACTAATATCGCGCCTGTTGGGCGGTATCCCTCTTATTGTCGGCGAGCGGGCCCGGGACGCGGAACTGGAACGGGGGGCAGTATATGTCCGGTACGGGATTTACGCGGTCAGCCCCTCAACGCTCTACGATTACTTCGTAGAGAAGATCCCGCCCCTCGTGTATGCTTCGCCCGGCGGGCTGTATGTCAATATCGACGGGGACGCGCTCAAGGATCTCCGGGAGAAGCGGAACATGTCGCTTGGCGATCTCGGGAATGTCCTCGGAGTCTCCCGGCGCACCATCAGTAAGTACGAAAGCGGCATGGGTACAACGCTCGATGTCGCGATCCGGATCGAGGAGTTCTTCGATACAGGCGTTGTCGAATCTATCGACCTGATCCGGCACGAGCTGCCAAAGGCGATGGAGGCTGAAAATAAGGCCGGTTCGTACCTCCAGAGCCCGATGGAGTTCCTTGAGCAGATCGGCGTCAGGCTCCACACGCTCCACGGCGCCCCGTTCCAGGCCCTCCTCACGTTCGACAAGCACACGATCCTGACGGGTTATGGCCCGGCGCAGAAGGTCGTGAAGCGGGCAGCCCTGATCGGCAACCTCTCGCAGATCGCAAAGAAGCACGCGATGTGCATCATTACCGATTCAACAAAGGAGAAAAAGATCGGCAGGACGCTCGTGATCAGTGAACAGCGCCTCCACAAAATTGAAGACGGTTTTGAACTGCTCGACCTGCTGGGCGATTAACGTTTCAACAACGTTTATATAGAACCGCAGACCAATTTTAGTGCTAAAAGTGGTGATTTTTATGTCACAACAACTTGGAGGACAGCAGATTCTTATTCTCAAGGAAGGCAGCACCCGTACCCGCGGCCGCGACGCTCAGGGTATGAACATCACCGCCGCAAAGGCTGTGGCAGCTGCCGTCAGGACCACTCTTGGTCCCAAGGGTATGGACAAGATGCTCGTCGACACAATCGGCGACGTAGTGATCACAAACGATGGTGTCACGATCCTCAAGGAAATGGACATCGAGCACCCGGCCGCAAAGATGATGGTCGAGGTAGCAAAGACCCAGGATGACGAAGTCGGCGATGGAACCACCACCGCAGTCGTCATTGCCGGGGAACTCCTCAAGAAGGCAGAAGACCTCCTTGAACAGGATGTTCACCCGACCGTTATCGCCGCAGGCTACCGCCAGGCAGCCGAGAAGGCACAGCAGATCTTAAAAGAGATCGCGTTCGATGTCAAGGCAACCGACAAGGTGCTCCTCAGGAACATTGCAGGCACTGCAATGACCGGGAAGGGCGCAGAGGCCAGCAAGGACAAGCTCTGTGACCTCGTTGTCAGGGCAGTCACCATGGTCACTGACGATGACGGCAAGGTCGACATCGAGAACATCAAGGTCGAGAAGAAGACCGGCGGATCGATCGAGGACTCCGAGATCGTTGAAGGCGTGCTCGTGGACAAGGAACGTGTCCACCCCTCGATGCCCAAGAAGGTCACGAACGCGAAGATCCTCCTGCTCAATGCAGCAGTCGAGTTCAAGAAGACCGAAGTCGACGCCGAGATCAACATCACCAGCCCCGACCAGCTCCAGGCATTCCTCGATGAGGAAGAGCGCATGGTCAAGGGTATTGTCGACAAGATCGTGGCAAGCGGTGCAAACGTCCTCTTCTGCCAGAAGGGCATTGACGACATTGCACAGCACTACCTGGCAAAGGCCGGACTCTTTGCAACCCGCCGTGTCAAGAAGAGCGACATGGAGAAACTCGCCCGGGCAACCGGTGCAAGCCTTGTCTCATCCATCGACGCAATCAGCAAGGAAGAGCTCGGCAAGGCCGGACTCGTTGAAGAGCGCAAGGTAGGCGGCGAAGAGATGACCTTTGTCGAGCAGTGCAAGAACCCGAAGGCGGTCTCCATCATCGTCAAAGGCGGCACCGAGCATGTAGTCGACGAGCTTGAGCGCGCGATCCACGACGCACTCCGCGTTGTCGGTGTCGTTGTCGAGGACAAGAAGGTTGTCGCAGGTGGCGGCGCACCCGAGACTGAGCTCTCGCTCCGTCTTCACGAATACGCGGCGACCGTTGGCGGCAGGGCCCAGCTCGCCATCAACGCATTCGCGGACGCACTCGAGGTCATTCCCCGCACCCTTGCAGAGAATGCAGGTCTCGACCCCATCGACATGCTTGTCGAGATCCGGGCAGCCCACGAGAAGGGCAAGAAGACGTACGGCCTCAACGTGTTCGAAGGCAAGGCAGTCGACATGAAGGCAGCCGGAGTTGTCGAGCCCCTCCGCGTCAAGACCCAAGCAATCTCATCCGCGGCAGAAGCAGCAGTCATGATCCTGCGTATTGATGATGTCATCGCCTCTTCCAAGAGCCCGATGCCCGAAGGCGGTATGCCCCCGGGCGGCATGGGTGGAATGGGCGGTATGCCCCCCGGCATGGGCGGCGACTTCTAACCCTATAACCAAACTTTTTTACTTTGTTTTATCCGGGACCCCCCGGCAATCAGGATTTGTGTTCAGGTCATCTGTATTGTCGTATTTCCCTTGTACGTTGTTCGGACCCGGGTTTTTTGTTCAGCCTGAATAGGACGTACATTGTAAACCTCACGGTACCGGAATACGATTCAGAGTGAAAAAAAAGCTGGGGTTTAAGTGGAATTTGTTGGTTCGGACATTGCCACCATGGTGGGCCTGCCGACCAGGGTATCGCCTTTCTGGACGATGATTGTTCCGGTCACATTCATATTGTAACCATCGGCATACTGGTAGGTTCCCTCGCTCTCGCTGAAAGTATAAATGAATGTTCCACCGTTCACGATGGCGCCGGAATTGAACATGCCCACGTTGTCGCCAATCGTTTTGACGGAGTGAATTGTCTGGTCATCATTCTTCCAGGTGATCCCGGTACCCGGGAGGACCATGAGGACTGCCGGTGAGAAGGTGTTATTTACGATGTGGACTACGGTAACCGCAGTTGAAGGAGTCATACTCATCGTTACGGCCTGGGTTACGGTGGGCACTTCAGATGTTTCTTCCGGTGTGGTGACGTTTTCTGCCGTGGCGTTAGTTGCAGGTGTTACCGCTGCTGTTGAATTATCCATCGGGGCAGCGGTGGTCTCGACCGTTGTTGCGACTGTAGTGGGAACAGTAGTGGTCACTGGTGCTGGTTTTGTCTGCTGGGTACATCCACTGACCGCAACAAGGACAAGGATCAAAATAAGAAGTCCAATAACTTTCTTCATACCAAGTAGTTTGAATTCGCCTCATAATTAAATTTACTGCCTTGCCCGCGACGGTTTTTCCACAAGGGCCCAGAATTGCCTTTATGCGGGAAAAATATGCATAAATACGCGTCTCCGCGGGAAAAAATTCTATTTGCCATACCGGGACGGAGGTTCGTGAAGGGTCAGTGTACGCGTGGCCCGGGAATGCGGTTACCCCTCCGCTTCCGTAGCCCGGGGAACTGCATGGTATCCTGATCGGCAACAGGTTAATGAACCCGTAAGAATCCACTATCTCCCATGAGCGACCGTTTCATCTTCACAAAATACCGCACGGACTGCTACCATTGCAAAAAAATTGCAGACCAGATCATCAAGGCCGTCCCGTACCAGGCCCAGGTAGCATGCGACAACTGCGGGGCTACCCGTGTCTTCATCCCCCGCATAGAGGATGTGGATGAGGCAGGTGTCCTGACAAAAATCGGGAAATACCCGGTCTGGGAGCTCGTGCAGGATGCTCCCTGCCGGAACTGCCAGGTCACCGGTCCCCACGATATTGTTGTCAGTTCACGGCACCTCACGGTCAGGTGCAGGAACTGCCATTTCACGCATTTCTATAAATTCGATCTCGAATACCTCGCAAAAGACGAACTGAAACTGAAGTAAGGTAAAAAAAAGCAGGGCTTCGGTCTCAATCACCTGCGCACGAACGGAGCATGGGGTATGTGTTGGCATACTTTGCCACTATTTCAACAAGCCGGTTCCTGATCGCCGGGTTTTTTGCAAGGAGGAAAAAGGCAATTTCGTTGTCCGTGATGGAGACCGGGTGTGCACCGGTGAGTTCGGACAACTGCGAACACCTGCTCCGGATATACCCATCGTGAGTCTCCCGGGGAAAATGCTGGTAGATCATCAGGATCGAGGTATCGTCCATGAAGTCGGTAATCTTTTTCACTTCATCGAAGAGCAGGTGCCGCCTCGTGGGGTTTTTTACCTCAAGACCGGTATCGGGATCGAGAAAGACCAGGGATTTTTTCGGGAACTGTTCGAAGAGTTTGCTGAAATAATTCAGCCGGTGCTCATGGGAGAACCGGTTTTTCTGGAGCACGTCGACAAGGATGTTTTCCTGCCGGAAATAGGACTCGATACCGGAAAAATAATCCATGTCGTCCTCGATCTCCTGCAGTTTTCCCAGGTATTCCATCAGGTTCCTGTTCTGTGACCCGGCCTTGCCGGCTTTTGCTGCCTTCAGGAGATCGGTTGCGGCGCTCTTCTTCAGCTTCGTGGGCTCAGCCTTGTCCGTGAGCATGGGAATAAAGGTGAAACTCGTCAGCTCAGGAAAACTTTTCATGAGATGGCGGACGAGATCAAACTTGAACAGGTCGCGGGTATCCCCGGAAAAACGGATATTCATGCGATCAACTCCATGCGGTGATATATGGCCGGTGAGAGAAAAAGGTTGTGGAATTATATTTTCACGAGAAAAATAGTGCGGAATGAAAATTTCTTTGCCGAAAAACAGGGGCGGGGCCCTATTTTTCTTCCCGCACCATAACAATCGCTTTTTTTGGGCACTCGTTGGCGCAGATACCGCACCCTTTGCAGAACTCAAGATCGATTGCGAGCTCCTTATCGATCGCGGCGTCGGGGCAATAGGTGGCACAGAGCCCGCATTCATTGCACTTCTCCCGGTCCACGACCGGACGGAAGACCCGCCATGTACCGGTCTTCCCTGCTGCCCCTTGGACAGGCCTGCTCATCGCAAGGCGCTCGCGCTTTGCCGGTGGTGTCATGCGCTCATCTCCGTATAGGCCGCTTCGGCCGCTTTGACGTTACGCTCATCTGAGAACATCTCACGGATCGCTTTCTTTGCCGAGTCTGCCGAGACGATCCCCATCTTTGCAAGGGCGCCGATGACTGGCGTGTTGAGGATGGGGCTTCCCGAGACCACGAGTTTTTCTTTCAGGGCGATACCTGTCAGGTCCACGTAGCTCGATGAGAAGCTGGCAAACTCCCTCTTCTGCTGGCTGTTGACCAGTACCTTCCCCCCGGTTTTGAGACCCTGCAGGACATCGATCACGTCCATCACGCTTGCATCGAGGACGACCACCATGTCAGGTTTTTTGATCTGGCTGTAGACCTTGATCGGCTTGTCATCGATCCGGACGAACGAGACGATGGGTGCCCCCCGGCGTTCGGCACCGTAGAATGGAGCCGCGGTCGCGTACTTGCCGTCGTGAATTGCGGCAAGGGCAAGGAGCCGGGCCGCGGTAACCCCGCCCTGGCCGCCCCGGGAGTGGATGCGGATCTCAAACATGGTTGTTCACCCCGAACCAGAGTTCCGTTCCCATGCACCGCTTCCGGACAAAGTCCGCTACGTCTTCGTAGGTCACTTCCTGGCCGCCAAGACCGGCGATCACACTGAAGACCTCTTCTTTTGTCTGCGCCATGATCTCCGTTGCGAGGATCCCCCCACGGCCAAAGGAGTAGTCGCGGTCTATGACAACGACCTGTTTTCCCTTGAGATTCAGCTTCGGGAACGGCCGCAGCCAGCGCAGGCGCATGGAACCGGCTTTGATCCCCTCATTGCGGAGCAGGTCGATGGCAACTTCTGCCTCTTTCCCAAGGGTGCCCATAGCGACGACAATCACATCGGCATCTTCGCACCGGTAATCCTCGGTGAACCCGTACTGACGGCCGAAACGTTTTGCAAACTCCTTCTCGGTCTCCTCAATCACCTTCACCGAGTCGCGCATTGAGCGCTCGATGTCCCAGCGGAATTTAAACTGCTGGTCGGGACCGGTGAGTCCGCCGTAGCCGGCCGGGTTCTTTACATCGATGGCGTAGGGCAGGTGGAGCGGCGGGACGAAGTCACCCGGCTCGACGGTGTCGAGAGGCTGCATAATATGGGAGAGGAGGAACCCGTCGAGGTTCACCATCACCGGGAGCAGCACGTCGCTGTGCTCGGCAATCCGGAAGGCCATCAGGGTGGTATCGTAGGCCTCCTGAACGGTGCTCACATATACCTGAAGCCAGCCGGTGTCCCGTTCCTGCAAGGCATCGGTGTGTTCCGCCCAGATGTTCCAGCCGGGCCCAAGAGAACGGTTGATGTTTGCCATGACCACCGGCAGGCGTGCTCCCGCTGCCCAGTTGGTCATCTCGTGCATATAGAGGAGGCCGTGGGAGCTCGTGGCGGTGAATGTCCGGGCACCGGTGATGCTTGCGCCTATACACGCTGCCATCGCCGAATGTTCGCTCTCAACCGCGATGTACCGGCTTTTCAGTTCGCCGCTGGTGACAAACTCGGCGATCTGCTCCACGACCTCGGTCTGCGGAGTAATGGGGTACGCCGCGATCACGTCAGGCCGTACCTGCTTTACTGCCTCGGCAACCGCCTTGTTGCCGGTCGCGATCTTCTTCATGGTATCTCCTCCTCTGCCGCGAGTTTCGCAAAGTGCTTTGCAATGCGCTGCTTGAGAATTTCCACCGTCTTCTGGTCAATACCCTTGAACCGGCCCTGCGGTTCGAGGTATTCCTCGAGCGGCAGGGTTTTTTTCATTGCCGCTTTCGACTGGGCGCCGATCGTCAGTTTACCATATTCACGCTCATAGAGCACCCACATGCCGGACTTCACGGCAAGTTTACCCATCTCGACCGTTTTCTCGGTCGGGAACCGCCAGCCGGGCGGGCAGGGGGCAAGGATGTGGATGAAGCTCGGACCGCGGAACGTGAGAGCTTTTTGTACCTTCCTGAAAAGGTCCTGGGGGTACGCTGCAGCGGCTGTCGCCATATATGGGGGATCGTGGGCAGCGATGATCGCATCGATGTCCTTCTTTTGATCGGTCTTGCCGGTGGGGGTGGTGGTGGTCCTTGCCCCCAGAGGTGTCCCGCTTGACCGCTGCATGCCGGTATTCCCGTACGCTTCATTATCATAGCAGATATAGAGGAAATCGGTTCCCCGTTCGAATGCGCCGGACATGGCCTGAATGCCGATATCGAGGGTTCCGCCATCACCGGCATAGACGATCACGTTCGTCTTCTTCCCGGCAGCACGGAACGCATTGCTCATGCCCGAGGCACAGGCTGCCGCGGCACCGAACGCGATATTGTAGACCGGGACGTTGAAGGCAGTGTTCGGGTAGATGCCCTGGATGACGCTCGTGCAGCAGGCAGGCACGACGAGCACGGTATCGGGCCCTGCAGCCTTGAGCACGTACCGCAGAGCGAGCGAGTCGCTGCACCCGGCACACGCTGACGTACATTTCAGAATATATTCTTCCTGGGGAATTTCGGCGATAGTATCCAACTCCTGAAGTTATCTTGAAGAAGGTGAAGGAAGGCGATGATGGGATCGCGGCTTTTAACAATAATCATCGTTTTCGCATCTCAAAAAGTGATCTGTTGGATCTTATATTGGAGCATGGATCCTGCGATGGCTTATGGTTCCAGACGAAGCCGGCAGAGGTCTTGCGCGATGAGGATCTCAAATATGATCCCTTGGCGAGCTGATCTGCTCCAGCATCTCTATTTCCGGGGAAGTCCACAATATGTGATGAAGACGCGGGATATGCCTGATGGTGACCCCCACCCCTGTTTCCGGCAGCTGCTGCTGTACTGGATCACTTTCACCCCGCCCGGTCAGGAGTTTAAACACGGAATCTGCCTACAGAGTAGGTGGGGAGGACGAAACCCTCTCAAAGTGTCAGGTGCCACATAACCGCTTGCACGTCTTCTCCCTCTCAAACCCTGATGCCGGCCTACACCCGGGAGCGATACCCTCTCTTACCGGATGAATACGGCAAGGTTATGGCCGAACCGGCCAGACCCAAAAGACCCTCTTTTCTTTGTTTCTTCCTGGCGCTGCATGCTGCTCTTGGCATTTTTTTCACAATTTTTGGCATGGTTTTTTTCGTGCCGACCGGACCCGCCGGTTTTATGTAACACCAATATATTTTGGGTTTTTCGCGTCTTTCCTGTCTCATACGAACGGTATACTCTCGCGACATGAGCGATAAGGCCGTATGTGTCCCGGTACTCCTGCCGGGCAAACAACTTTTCAGCCTCGTCGAGCAGCCGCGGGGGCATCTTTGCTGTGATCGAGCGACACCGGTATCTGGTGGAGCGGGTATACGAACAGCCCTGTCGACCCCTCAGGTACGTAACGAGTGAAGTCCGGTCTTTGAGATGCCGATGAATTGAATCTCCTCTACCCCGGCATGTTCGCCTTTACCCAAGCATACGTACCTTTCCGGTCGTACACGTGCGAGATGATATAATTGTAGACCTTTGCATAAGCCTCCTCCAGGGCTACCTGCTGATGGTACGTGGAAAGTTCAGCGTTGTAGGCCGATACCAATGAATTCTGGGGCGAAACCTGTGCATTGTAGGCCGCGATGTTTCCTGTGCTTCGCATGACCTCCATCTTCGATTCGAGCCTCGTTATCTGTTCTTGTTTTGCCGTCATGTCGGCAACGTACGGTTTGGCCTGCGTTTCCATGCTTAGCGCCTTCTGCTCCGACAGTGTGGACATGTCGTTTATGTATGATGTTTCCGCACCGCTGGTGTATAATGTTGTACCGCTCCCAACCGGGATGATCATCGGTTCCGATGTAAGGATTACCCCCCCTTCAAGCTCTGCGGGCGGTATTCCCACATAGGAAAGATTGGTTGTCTCAAGGTAGGTATAGCCGGTATCCTTGTATACAGAATCAGGGGAGCCGACACCAAGCGCCATATGCGATTCGGGGGAGAACACGAGGAACGAGACCTTGTACCCTTCGCGGGAGAGGAGCCCGGCGAGAAGCAGGCTCTTGTCAGCACAGTCACCAGTCCCATCCACCACGGTCTCGACCGGGTACTTGGCCGGGCTGCCGGGTCTACTGTCGTAGGGAAGGGATTGGGTATATGTCGCCATCAGTTCCAGGTATTCGTCACTTGAAAGTTCCTGGTCGTCCCGGATCTTCCGGAACTGGGTGATAAGATCGTTAAACATCGGGTCCTGCGCAGGATCGTTCATCATGGCAAGGGAACTGTCCGCAAGCCAGGTGCTTTCCGAGACATTGCCATAGATCGAGACATAATGATCGGTTGATTTTGCCCCGTGGTATACGGCCGCATCGACAGGTACAGAGATAGTGATCCGGTTTTTCTCAAACAGGAATGTGCTCGTCGTATTAATGGGCGGCGATTTTTCCGTGCCCACCACAATGTGGGGAACGACAACCGATGGCCGGGTGTACAGGCAACCAGCAGCAAGGGCTACGGAAAACACTACGATAATTATTACGGCAAGGGTTTTTTCCGTGCGGTGCATGATCTTGTTCCTTTAGAGGATAGTTCTAATATAGCCAATAGAGTTTATCATCACGGCAAGTTTTATCTGAACAATTTCCAAAAATGATCGTAATACGCTGTCATGAAATAATTTCTCATTGATCTTTGTTTAAGAGAACTAGAATGTTTCATCAACACACCAGCCAACTCTGATACCGGTTCTGGTGCGGCGTCGTGACTTTTTAAATACTGACTGGTATCGATCACGACGAGTTATTTCCTTTCACTTTGATATGCAGAACTCTGTCAGCGCTGACCGGTAAGCAGCCCGGATCTTTTCGGATTCAGAAGAATTTGAACACCGACGCAGAACAGTAGATCCTATCATTCATACTGGAATTGTGCCGGACCAATAATTAGTCTTGCGCCAGCGGAGGGGTAATATATTTTAGGATCATTTTTCTAATGTCTGCTATGGCTCTCCGATCCCTCAATCTTCCTGGTGTGGGAACAAAATATGAATTCGATACTGACAAAGGCGATACGGTGGCGATTTTTTTCACAAAAACCGGATCGATCCAGATGTATACCCTCCAGAAAGGGTGCCACACCCCCAGTGCCGCTGAAATGACCCCCGTAGAGGCACGGAGACTGGGCAATATCCTGACGGGCGCGATCATTGAGGCCGACCAGGAGAGTGTTGAGATTGCATTTTCCGCCCTTGCCGATCTCCGGGTGACCATCCATACGTTTTACGTACCGAAAGGTATTGCCGGCAAGACCATCGAGGACCTCCAGATCCGGGCGAAAACCGGCGCGACCGTGATTGCCGTATGCCGCCACGACAGGAATATTATCAACCCGCCGCCTACGTTTGTCTTTGAGACCGGGGATGCGGCACTGGTTATCGGGGAGAGTGACCAGATAATAAAATTTGAGCGCGAAATCATGGTGGAGTAATGGAAGGTCTCGTAATCGCGCTTTTCCTCTGCCTGTTCCTGGCGCTGGTCACCAAGTACCTCTCGGTCCCGGCAATTCCTTTCTATATCCTTGCCGGAGTCCTTCTCGGGAAAGCCGGGCTCGGGCTTGTCCAGGCCGATGATATCAGCCAGTTCTTCTCGGAGATGGGGCTGATTTTCCTGCTCTTTTTCATGGGCCTCGGCCTGAAACCCGAGCGCATTGCGGCCAACCGTGCGGCGGTCCTGACCAGTGGTGTCATCGATCTGAATGTGAATATGATTATCGGCTTCTTCGCCGCATACCTCCTCGGCTTTACAATCACTGAGTCCCTGATCATCGCCTCCGCGTTTTACATCTCGAGCACAGCAATGGCGATCACATCGCTTGTAGAGAACCGGAAACTGATGCTCCGCGAGTCCGAAACGATCATCTGGCTTATGGTCTTTGAGGATCTCGTCCTGATCATCTTCCTTGCAATCATCTCGGCAGGGGACCAGAACCTGTTCTTCTTCTTCTTCAAGATCCTGTGCGTGCTCGGCATCCTGTATGCGCTTGCCTTGTATGGCAAGGAGTTCCTCATTTCTATTCTTGACCGGGAAGACGAATTGCCAATCATCTTCACGTTTGCCGCTGTCCTCACCACGGCATCCTTTGCCCTGGTGCTCCAGATCCCTGAGACCATGATGGTGATCGCTCTTGGGGTTGCGTTCGCCACAACGGATCCCGATGCCTTTGAGCAGCATGCCCGTCCCTTCAAGGATGTTTTCCTCGTGGTCTTCTTCGTTTTCTTCGGGGTGACGATCGACCTTTCCGGGGGAGCAAACCTCTTCAGTATCTCGGTCATCTGCATCCTCGCGGTCATAAGTAAGCTCATCTCGGGTCTCATAACGGGGCTCGTCATTCACGACTCGGCGATGTCGGGACTAGAGATCTGGGCAAATACGATCGGGCGGGGGGAATTCTCGATTGCGCTTGCCGTACTCTACGGGTCACCGGTGGTCGGGACCACAATTGCAGCGATGGTGATCGTGACTTCGATCATAGGCTCCTTTGCAGCAAAATACAGTACCCTGATGCGTCGGGGAATCACCTCTTTTGGCCGGCGCAAGACGCCGTCGCACAGAGGACACCTTGGCCGCTGAAGGTGTCCGGATCGAATTGCAGGGCCCGCAAAACAGCAAACAGGGAATGACGGGATAAGAGAATGTCTGTTGGCGTAAACCGTAGCGGCCGGCATCATTTTTTCAGGTTTGAGGAGCCTGGTGGTGCTGGTCGTGGGAGCGTTTGTCGATGACGCGCTGGACCACAAGACGGGAACTGCAGAGCTCCCCATCGGCATACTTGCCTATACGGACTATCCCGGGGGCGAGATTCCGGTCCTTGAGCTGCCCGGCCAGTTTTGTTTCATCGAACATCTGGTTGAACCCGATCGTGATAATATCGGGCCTAAGTTCCTCAATCGGACGAAACATGTCTGATTTATCCCCGAGGATTGCCCTGTCCACTGGTTTTAATGCTGCTACCATGCGGAGCCGGTGCTCTTCGGGGATGACCGGGCGGGGCTTGTGCTTCACGTTGGTATCCCGGGCAACGATCACCACGAGTTCGTCCCCCAGTTTCCGGGACTCTTCGAGATAGAAGAGATGGCCGGGATGGAGGATGTCGAATGTGCCGGTGGCAACGACGCGCCGGGCGGTCACGGGATCACATCCATGGTGCAGGGTTCGCCATCAGCAGTGAAACAGCGCCAGTCGTTTTTCCGGTACGGGAACCCGATTATCAGGTGGTACCGGCCGGTCCTCGGGAAGAACCTGACATCGGCATCTGACGGCTGGAGTACACCGTTCGGGTGGCTGTGGGCGCTTCCTGCAAGATGCGTATCGAGAGGCATCATGTCGTAGAGAAGAGATGCGGAGTTTTCGCGCCCGATCGTCCCGGGCAGCAGGTTGAATTCCTCCATGATCCCGTCCTGCTCGCGGATCAGGCCGACAAACTCGTTGGGATGGCTTTCTTGTCCCATCTCGAGGAGCAGGGAGAGGAGTGACTGTCGGATACCGCGTATGTTCATGCAACTGTCCTTCTTGAGCACATGACGTACTGTACCCATCTTCTTGGACGCGATCGCAAAAAAACTCTCCTCACGTAAAAAAAAGAGGATTATTGCGCTCTTTTCATAATGCTGCTTTCGGTCTGCGAGAGGCTGATTCCCGTAAATTCAGCTTCTTCAGGCAATACACCGGCGCACTGTCAAAAAAGGATTATTTCCTGCCCGTGACCTTGATGACGTGGTACCCGAACTGGGTCTTGACCGGTCCGACAACCTTGCCTACCTGCTCCTCAAAGGCAATCTTCTCGAACTCGGGTACCATCATGCCTTTGCCGAACCAGCCGAGATCGCCTCCCTGTTTTCCCGAAGGGCAGGACGAAAACCTGCGGGCGACCTTGTCGAACTCCTCCCCCTCTGCGAGACGTTTGAGGATCTGGTTGGCCTGGTCTTCAGTCTTTACAAGGATGTGGGATGCACGGGCCTGCGTTGACATGTATAGGAATGAGGGAGTACTGGAATAAAAGGGTTGACGCACACGATCAGGATCCACTGCCGGTCAGTACGGTGGTGTTCCGGAACTATCCTGCCCGATGTTTGCTATCTGTGTTGCCGAGATCCTGCGGCTATTTATCTGCCGCACCCTGATCATTATTTCAGAAGGTATCATGACAGAAGACACAGGGAAGTCACCGTCCGGTGCAATGACCCCATTTTTCGGGAAGACTGCAATTGCAGTGATTGTAGTATTTTTCGCGGTGCTTGTCATCGCGTTTGCGGTCTGGTTTTCCCCCTCATCTGCGGGGCAGCAGGTCTCTTCCCAGGCCTGCGGGTACAAGGTCCTTCATTATGTCAACCAGAACCTGGTCCAGCAGGGATCGCAGGCATCTCTCGATCATGTCACAGATGTCAATGGCATTTATGAAATTGCAATTCAGTACGACTCGCAACCGGTTTCCCTCTATGCAACACGGGACTGCAACCTGTTGTTCACCAATTATTACGATATGAATGCGTCTACTGGTGCAAGCAGTCAGGCTGCAGCCCGGCAGCCCACGGTGAAATCTGATCGCCCGGTCGTTAACCTCTACGTGATGGCATTCTGCCCCTACGGGACGCAGGCAGAAGCGGCGATGAAACCTGTCGTGGACCTCTTGGAGTCCAAAGTGGATATACGGTTGCGTTATATCACAACGGTCTCCGGCACGACCGCAGCTTCGGTCAGCTCCCTTCATGGTGCCGCTGAGGCACAGGAAGATCTCCGGCAGGTTTGTATGCAGAAATACTATCCGGGAAAATACTGGGACTATGTCGGACAGTTCGATTCCGCGTGTTATCCCGTATCGACCAGCCCGGATACCCAGACGGCATGCCAGCTGAACGCGAGTGCTTCAGCCGGGATTGAGATGAGTACGATTCAGAATTGCACATCCGGGCCGGAAGGTGTCTCGCTTCTGAAAGCTGATGAGGCCGATTCGGACAAGAACGGTGTTTCGGGATCCCCCACGCTCATCATCAATGGTGTGACATACTCCGGTGACCGCACACCGGAAGCCTATAAAGAGGCAATATGCAACAGTTTCACAAACGAACCCGCCGAATGCGCCACGAACCTTACGGATACGGTTGCGGTTGGTTCTGCTGGTGGGTGCGGATAAATACCCTGAAATTTCAGCGGGCGGGGATATTCGCACCAGTTTCCCCACCCTGTTTTACACTTGTATGCGTTTTTCTCTCCATGTGCACAGTAATGATGTAAATGGGGAAAACTCCATGAAATGAGCCGGGTCCTCATTTTGGCAGAATAAGAGCAGGACTCTTTAGAATTCGCCGTCCTGCTCAAAACTCCTGCCATACCGGATCGCAAGTTCTGCTTTGTACAGTTCCCTGCCGAGATACCCCGCATGGTCGAGGAGAGAAACATCTCCGTGGGCGATGATTGTGTTCAGCACATCCTGCCAGCGTGTGCCGATTGTTGCCTTCCCATGTATCACGGCAACGATCCTATTTCCTTCAATCCCGATCCGGAAGTTGCCTTTCGTGTCGTAGGAGATCTCGTCCGGCACCTGCTGCAGAGGAAGTACCGCATCGTACTCGAGCGGGGGCTCACGCCTTCGGCGTTTCTCCTTGAGGATAAGGAGATCTACACCGAGGTCCTTTGGGTACGGCCGGCTTTTTGCAAGTGCCATCATTTCGGCTGCCGTTCGCATCTCCCTCACGGATCCCCAGGTTTTGTCGGAATGCTCGCTCGTGAAGATCAGGGCAGCACCCAGCTCCATTGCCATGCCTGCGAGAACTGCATTTATCCCCGGTGAATCCGCATCGAGCAGTTCAGTCACATTACCGGCACCAAAGAAGAGAGGATACCGGCTTTTCCGGAACTGCCTTAAGGATTGCACAAATCCTGATCCAACCGGCTGGAGGAGCGGGTCGGCGATAATGCAGCGGATCCCCTCCCTCTTTGCCCTCACGATATTCTTTGCAAGCGTGCTCCGCCCGGGTACGATGATCGCGGCGGCCCCGGCTTCGGCAACAGCAGTTCCTACGAGAGGGATGTTCTCTTCCTGCAAACTGAGGATGATATCAGCCCGGCACAATGCAGCCCGGATCAGGGCCGGGTCCTGGGTATCGGCGGCAAGGGGCCGGTCGATCCCGTCCAGCGCACCGAACGCCCGGACGACCTCCTCCGGAGTTGCGTCGAACCCGAAGCCGAGATCTACGATATCAGCCCCCTCCGAAAAGTACGTTTCAACCAGATCCCGGATATCGTCCCTCCTGTGGGCGTCCATGATCTCGGCAAGAACTTTTATCCGGGATCCTCCTCCGATTTTTGTCCCGTGGATGACGCATTCGCATCCCGCATCCCGCTCAAGCTCATCTATCCGTCGCATTGCATCCGCTGCCCTGCCCATGGCAAGAAATTCATCGGCCGGGATGGTACGCGAGAGTGCGATCGAGCCCAGCTGCGGGAGGATCAATGCCAGATCCGCCGCATGACGGGGCCCGCGGTAGACCGGGACACCCGTCTCGCGCCCGACTTGGTCGAACGATGCCGTGCTCATCCCGGACACGATTACCATATCATAGGCGCCGGCCGTCACCAGCTCCCTGAGGTGGTGCGGGGTTAAGAATGATGCAACCTCCCCGGTCACCACGACTTCCGCATCGAACCCGGCGGCTGCTTTCCGGACTATTTCTTCGGTGACGGCACCGGTGGGCAGGAGGATGCGCATAAGTTCCCTTAATACCAGAGAGATAAAAACACTATGATCAGATGCTGACCTGCGACCTGCACGTACACACGAGTTATTCCAAGGACGGTGAGAGCAGCGTAGAAGAAATCCTACGGGCTGCTGAGACTGCAGGACTTGATGTGATTGCAATTACCGATCACGACACTGTTGACGGAGCAAAAAAGGCACTCACCCTGCCTTCCCCGGTCCTTGTTATCCCGGGTATCGAGGTCTCGACGAAGCAGGGGCATCTCCTCGTGCTCGGGGTGACGGAAGTTATACCCGCAGGTCTGGATGTGGTGGAAACCGTCAATATTGCACGGCGGATGGGGGCCCTCCTTATCCTTCCCCACCCTTACCATGTGTGGCGGCACGGTGTTGCCCGGCGCAAGAAGTCGGGGATGTCCGTTGTCGACGCGGTGGAGTCCTTCAATAGCCGGTACATCGTGGGCTCGGCCAACAAGAAAGCAGCCCGCATCGCACGCCGGCTGGGAAAACCGTGCGTTGGCGGAAGCGATGCCCACAACGCGAAGTTTGTCGGGTTTGGCAGGACGTATATCGATGCTGAGAGAAACATCCCGGCGATTCTTGAGGCAGTCAGGGCCGGAAAAGTATCCTGCGGTGGCAGGAAGACACCGCTGCGCACCTACACGCGCCAGTCTATCAACAACACATGGAGAAAGATCAAACGGATAACGCGACACATGCAGCTCCGGTAAGGCTGGCATTCCGGGTCTCGTACCTGGGAAGCAGGTTCTTCGGATCGCAGATGCAGGCGTCATCCCGTACCGTGGAAGGCGAGTTTGTAGCTGCATGCCAGCGGCTCAGCCTGTTCGAAGACTGGCGGGAGGCAGGATTCCTGTTTGCCGGAAGGACGGATAGGGGTGTCCATGCGACCTGCCAAGTGGCAGCTTTCACGACTGCTGCACCGGACCGTGCGATCCAGACAATCAATACCCGGCTTCCCCCGGACTGCTGGTGCACCGGCTATGCCGAGGTTCCCCCACAGTTTCATCCCCGGTTTGATGCCCGGAGCAGGACGTACCGCTACTTCTATGCCGAGCGCCCGCGGGATGTTGAACCCATGAAAATTGCTGCCGCCGGTTTTCTCGGGATCCACAATTTTTCCAGTTTTGCACGTGTTGAAGACAGGAATCCCCTGCGGACCATTCTGCGGATCTCGGTGATGGAAACGGACGGGTTCGTCTGCTTTGAAGTGACTGCAGAGAGTTTCCTGTGGCACCAGGTCCGCAGCATGGCAGCGGCATTGTACCTTGTGGGGAACGGTGAGGCGGAGACAGACTTGATCGTCCGGCTCCTCACTTCACCCGGGGAAAAAACCCTCCAACCGGCCCCGGCCGAGGGGCTGATCCTTCATGACACGGACTGCGGAATAATGTGGACCCCGTTGCCCCCGCATGAGCGGAGCTCCGGGTTTGTCAGGAACCTCTGCAGGCACCATGCCCTCATGGAGCATGTATGCCGGGCGGTAAAACCGGAATAAGATAAAAAGGGAAAAACCGACCGCAGGCGCCTTTCTGGCACTGCTGCGTCCTCATCCTTGTTATGGATCACCCGATGCTGAGGGCACACCGCTTGCTGCTGCTGCCTCACTTACTGCCCGGCAACCGCAGCCACAACTCCCCGGTCGAGTATCGCCGGGAGGATCCTGTCCCTGCGTGGCCTCTTTACGTAATCTGCGAGGGCATGGGCCGCAGCGACTTTCATCTCATCGGAGATCCGGGTTGCCTGCACATCGAGAGCGCCCCGGAAGATCCCGGGAAATGCAAAGGCGTAATGGGTCTGGTTGGGGAAATAGTTCCGCCCAGTCCCGACGATTGACGCCCCAGCCTGTAGTGCATCGCCCGGCAGGATCTCCGGCATGGGGTCTGCAAGGGCAAATATCACCGGGTCTTTGTTCATCGATCGGACCATAGATGGCGTGATGATCCCCGGCCGGTTCACAAGGTTACTGTTCTCCGCAGCCCGGGGATTTCTTTTCATTCATGCCACAGCAGGAGTTCCCATCCCCGCCGCAGCCGCATTCCCCGCTGTCCATATCCTTTCCCCGCAGGGCAGCATTGATCATTGCCCATGCGCACCCGACACCGCTCTGTACTTCGATCGCCTGGACCGGACAGTTCCGGGCGCACGCCCCGCACTCCATGCAGGCAGATGGGCATTCGAGACGGATCGTATCGGTTCCCGGTGAGAAGACCGCGTGGGGGCAGACCTGGAGACAGCGCGTGCAGTTGATGCACCGCTCCGGGTAGTACACGAGAGAGGTCTCCCTATACGAGTTAAAAAGGCCGGATGGTTGCCGGATTTCTTCAGGAGCGGGCATCAGATCGCCCCCAGGAGCCGGCCTGCGCCCAGCAGTATCCCCAGTACCACTCCGCTGCCCGCCATGAGTGCCATGACCGGCACGTACCGGAAGATCTCTTTTCTCACACCGGTCCGTGAAGTGAACGGGGTTGATCCGGTAAAATTAAGGGCGAGGTATGCGACAACGGCAGGGATGATGAGCAGCGGGACAATTGCTGCACCCACCGCCGGCCACCCGGCAAGGTGCGGATCCGTTCCGAACAATGCGGCAAAAGGCAGGGCGGCGATCCCGCCAAGGATGAACCCCTTGGTCGAGAAGTCGTGCGTGGGGATGAACGGCAGCAGAATCGGGAAGAGGACGGTCCCGGTAAGCACGGCTGCCGGAACGGCAAGGGCCTCGGTAATTCCTGTAAGGAACCAGAGCACCAGGGTGACAACGAACGCCGGGAGCAGCACCTGGACCAGTTCGACCGGTGCAAGCACGGCCCTGTCCTGGATCGGGAACTCCACCGTCCGCATCGCCGGCGTTGCCGTATGTGTCCTGAGATAGTCCGGCAGATCGCTGGCCCGTACCGGGCCGTATTCGACCACGAACCCGGTCCGGCGCAGAATGTCAGGCCATGATATGCCGGGAGCGCCCAGCTGGGGGACGATGATCTTCCGGTGCAGGACTATCCCTGAAAGTCCCGCGGCCCCGATCTGCCTTACCAGTTCGTCCGTGCCGAATGTACCTTTTCCGGCGGCACACCAGACGTTAATTCCGTTGGTGTCCAGCACAATGATATAAGCATCCAATCCTGAAATGGCGGAGCGGAGTGCATCAAAACTCAGCGTATAGTTTGCCGATGCAAAGACCGGGGAATCAGGACCCGGGTTCCCAAGCCGGTACAGTCCCGGTGCGATCCTGTGCCCCCCGCGGTTCACGCCCCAGCGGGCAAGGAAATGATCGAGCCGGTTGGCCGAAGTGATCCTGCTATCGGCAACGCGGATCTCCGGGGAGGTCATGGTCTCATCTGTGCAGCTGCATGGTGCAGCGTCTGATTGCGTGGTACAGGCCTTCCTACATAAGGGGCGGGGAAAATGTCGCGAGCAGGAGCATTCCCGTATCTCCGGTAGTGATCCTGTGGACCTGGTCGGCGGGCATGATGCCCATCGTGCCGGGCAGGTACTGGATTTCCATTCCCTCGAGCATACATATCCCCCCACCGGACAGGACATCGTGGATCTCAACCATGCCTGCGTGGATGTGGTCACCGATTGAGGAGCCGGGATCGATCCGGACATGGTGCAGCGACAGGCGCCCGCCGGTATCTGCCCCGGTGACCAGGTGGCGCAGCGCGACGCCGGCGAACTTCGGGTGCGGGTTCCACGGAAGCGCGGACACCGTACGAAGGTCCTGATTGCAGGCAACCGTGTGATGGCCCGGGGTGAGCGAGACTTCGCAACCATTTTCACCGGCCGCAGGTTTCTTGTGGGAGTTCATGGGAGTCATCATTTCAAATTTTATTGAAACAACATGAGAGGGTGATGATTATATAAGTTTGCATTTCATAATAATTTGAAATTGCTCGTGCAGAACCTTCATGCTGCGGCAGCAGGCTGCGCCGCACAAGAACGGGAGACAACAGTATCCCGGCCCAGGTTCAGGAAGAGCTCGACCGGCTTGGGGGGTTCGAGGCACTCGCAGGGCAGATTCCCGCCTCGGAAGATCTTGAGAAAAAAGCCGGATCCATCATGCACTTGCCGACCCGCTCCGGCTGACTATCCTCTATCTTGTCCGCGACCAGCCGCTCTGTGTCTGTGTCATCAACCGGTTCATGCGGATTGCCGATTCGAAACTATCCTACCATCTCACTATCCTGAAAGATGCCGGTCTCATCGAAGGGGAATGTCATGGCAACTGGATCATCTACAGCATCACCGGGACCGAAAGCCGGTATCTCTTGATATGAAGATGATATTTCCTGTATGCACCCTTGGCTACCCATTTTTTTATCAGGCTGCCGGCCAAAGGACGATCAGGGTATGGCGAACTTTGTCTGCAATGGTTGCGGGAAATGCTGTGCCGGCTATGGATCGTTCATAAGAATTGAGCGCCAGCTGAACGACCGGGATTATTACTGCAGGTACTGCCTGACCGGCGACCTGTTTCCGGTCCATGCGGATGCCGACTATGCCGGCGAGATCGCAGACCGGTATACTGATGGTCCAGGGATTGCACAGGAAGGAAAAAAACCCTGTCCGTTCCTCTGCCGGAACCGGAGTGGCGAAGGATTTGCCTGCGGTATTTATGCCACGCGTCCCCCCGTCTGCCGGGAGTTCCGGTGTTACCGGATGCTCATCTATAACCGGGAAGGGCAGCTTGTCGGCCGGGTGATCGGGGCCGGCGGAATAAGTACATCTGATGAGTACCTCGCGCATGTCTGGAAAGGGCAGATCGCGGGCCTGCCGCATACACATCCCCCGGGAACAAACGATCTGGTCTGGGTGAAAAAGGTTACTGCAATTCTCGCAGAGCACGGATTCCGAGGTGATCCGGCAGAATAATAAAAAAATTCAGAAAAATTATGCTGAAGCATTGACTGCATTCACAGTCATGCCCGCACTTGCATTGGCTGATGTTGTTGCCTGGGGAGTGACATTTGTCACGCACCCTTCATTTCTGAAGAGAGCCCATTCCTCGCAGCTGGTTCCGTTGGGGAAGGTGCACATACCATACTGTCCACCGTCAGCGGCAGTCCTGATCTCCGTAGCTCCGCCGATCTTGCCGCAATTGACTGAGGCGGGGTTTGCCATGCCGGCGCTTGCATTTGCAGGTGCAGTTGCCGCGGGAGTCACATTTGTAATGCACCCTTCGTTTCTGAAAAGGGCCCATTCCTCGCAGCTGGTTCCGTTGGGGAAGGTGCACATGCCATACTGACCGCCGTCAGCAGCGGTCTTGATCTCAGTAGTTCCGCCGATATTGCCGCAGTTGACCGAGGCGGGGTTTGACATATTGGCAGTGACGGCAGCTGTGGGAGCCTCTGTTGCTGAGGCGGTTGCCACGGATGTGGTAACGGTCGGGACCGTGGTCTGGACAGCGGCGGGTGCCTGCTGTTGCGTACATCCTGCTACAAGTAAGCCGGCGATAATGCAGGCCAGGAGAATAACAAAGATACTGGTTCTGGACATCATAATAATTCCAGATACCATAAGCATGCCCCGTATAAAAAGATCGTCGGAATGATATTACTGCCGGCGCGGGATATATGCAGCAGCCTTCATTACGGATACGTAATTTTTGAGCTGCTGTTCCATCTCGCCAGGATCCCTGAGATTTCTCTCGATAATATCGACAATGGCACTACCTACAATGATGCCATCGGCCCCGGCTGCAGCACACGTCCTCGCGTGGTCCGGGGTGGAGATTCCGAAGCCCAGGGCCAGCGGGAGATCCGTGTGCGTCCTGACCCTGCGGAGGAGCTCAAGTGCCTCTTCAGGCACCTGTTCCCTGACGCCGGTGACACCGAGAACGGACACAAGGTAGAGATACCCACGCGCTTTTGATGCAATCTTCCTGATGCGCGAATCGTCCGTTGTCCTTGTGATCAGGAAGATCGGATCGATACCGTGCCGTGCTGCGATGCCGGTAACTTCCTCCGACTCTTCGACTGGCATATCCGCAATAAGGATCCCATCGACTCCTGCCTCCGCTGCCTCCCGGTAAAACCGTTCGATACCCCTGCGGTAGATTATGTTGTAATACGTGAGGAAGACGATCGGGACTTCTGAATATTCCCGGATCTTTTTTACCAGTGCAAAGATCGTTGTCGGTGTTGTGCCTGCCGCCCGCGCCCGGTCATCTGCACGCTGGATAGTGGGGCCATCCGCCACGGGATCAGAGAACGGGATGCCGATCTCGAGTATCTCCGTCCCCCCGTCGATCAACGCCCGTGCGATCCGGAATGAAGTATCCGTATCCGGATCCCCTCCAACGGTAAACCCGATGAACGCGGTGGTTCCGGGTTGTTCGAAGACTTTGTTGATCCTGCTCATAATGCACGCCCCTGCAGCCTGGCCACTTCGGTCACGTCCTTGTCCCCACGCCCGGAGAGGTTGACGACTATGATATCGTCCCGGTCGAACCGGTCCCGGTTCTTCATCACCCAGGCAACTGCGTGTGCCGATTCGAGGGCAGGAATGATACCTTCCGTTCTCGAAAGGAAAGAGAACGCGGTGAGCACATCGGAATCGTTGGCTGCCTCGTAGGTCACCCGGGAGCTGTCCTTCAGCATCGAATGTTCGGGGCCCACGCCCGGGTAATCGAGACCTGCTGATATGCTGTGGGTGGGGAGCACCTGTCCGTCCCTGTCCTGCAGGAGATACGATAATGCGCCATGCAGCACGCCCGGCTCTCCGGCGCAGAGCGTTGCGGAATGTTCGCCGGTCTCGATCCCTTTCCCTCCTGCTTCAACGCCTACGAGTTCCACATCGTCGTTCAGGAACGGGTAGAAGATACCGATCGCATTCGATCCGCCACCTACGCATGCCACGATCGTGTCCGGGAGCCGGCCTTCTTTTTTCATTACCTGCGCCTTCGTCTCTCTCCCGATCACGGACTGGAAATCCCTGACCATGAGGGGGTACGGGTGCGGGCCCACTACCGAACCGAAGAGGAAATAGGTGTCCTCCACATGCGCCACCCAGTACCGGAGCGCCTCGTTCACTGCGTCCTTGAGGGTACGGGTGCCGGATTTTACCGGGACAACTTTTGCCCCCATCAGTTCCATGCGGAAGACATTGAGTGCCTGTCGCCGGGTGTCGAGCTCCCCCATGTAGACCTCAACCGACATACCAAGCGCCGCCCCGACGATGGCGGTGGCAACCCCGTGCTGGCCGGCACCGGTCTCGGCGATCAAGTGCTTCTTGCCCATGCGCCGGGCAAGGAGTGCCTGCCCGAGAGTGTTGTTAAGCTTGTGCGATCCGCCATGGACGAGATCCTCGCGTTTGAGGTACATTTTGAACCCAAGTTCCCGGGATGCATTACCGCAGAACGTGAGCGGGGTCTCCCGCCCAGCATATTCCGTCTGGAGAGTAGTAAGTTCCCGGGCAAAACCGGTATCCCTGCTCACCTTCTCGTATGCTCCCTCAAGTTCGATCAGGGCCCCCATGAGCGTTTCTGAAACATATTGCCCGCCGAATGTACCGTATCGTCCTTTTTGTATCATGTCACTGCCTCCTGCATGCGGCGATGAACGCCCGGATTTTCTCACTGTCCTTGATTCCCGGTGATGCCTCTACGCCCGTGGCTACGTCAACCGCGTACGGATGGACCCGCTCCACGGCTTCCCGCACATTATCCGGTGTCAGTCCCCCGGCAAGAATGACCGGGATAGCCGATCGTTCAACTGCATCGCGGGCATACGAGGGATCATACACCTTTCCCTTTCCGTGGCTGTCGTCAATAATGATCGCGTCACAGTCTCCCGGCAGAGGGTCCCCTCGCCCGATCACCCGGATCACCCGTACACCCGGGTCTTCCCGGAAGGTGAACGGGTGCGAGATCTGGATCGCCGAAGGCTTCAGGGCAATCATCTGCACCAGGTCCTCTTCGGATTGGGTGTGGCTCACTGCCACGGTTGTCGTGAATGGTCCGACCGTGTCAAAGATCTCCCGTGCCCGCTCTGCCGGTACGGATCTCGGTGAGTCTGAGAATACGACTACCCCTATCGCATTGGCGCCAAGTTTTTCGGCGTTTTGTGCGTCGATAGACCGGGTGATACCGCAGATCTTTATGCGCATACAAACTCCTCGAGCTTCTTCCTCGGGTGCTCATGAGACATGATGGACGAGCCGATCAGGAAGGCATCGCAGTACGGTCTCATCTCCCGGACATCATCCGCAGATCTCATACCGCTTTCGGATACGATCAGCCGGCCCTCCCTGCGGACGCTTTCCGAGAGGAGACGGGTAGTTGACCGGTCGATAGTCATCGTTGCGAGATTGCGGTTGTTGATGCCGATGAGCGCGGCGTCCGTCTGGAGAGCCGATGTAATTTCTGCCGGGTTGTGCACTTCGACCAGAGGCTCAAGACCAAAATCGGCAGCGCGATCGACAAACAACGGCAGCCGGGAGCCGAGCACGGCGGCGATCAGGAGCACGGCATCAGCCCCGAGCGCCCGCGACTCGGCGAGCTGACGTTCATCGACGATGAAATCCTTACGGAGGACCGGCATGTTCACGGCGCTTTTTACCCGTGCGATGTCCTGCCCCGCCCCTCCGAAGAAATAGGGTTCGGTAAGCACAGAGAGAGCGACACATCCGCCTTCTGCCAGTACTCCTGCCATCTGCGCCATATCCACGTTGCGCCGTATCATGCCCCGGCTTGGAGATGCACACTTGATCTCCGCGATCACTGCATTCTTCCCGTCTCTCTCCCTGATCGCAGCAGCGAGACTTGCATGAATGCGTGGCGGCGGTTCCGGAAATGATGTCGGAAGCATGGCCGCCCGTTTTTCGGATCTCCGGACAATCTCGTCCAGTATCATGCTGCACCCCGCGTGGCTTCGACCAGTGCGTCCAGCCGGGCAAGGGCACGTCCCGAATCGATCGATGAAGCTGCATGTCCTATCCCTTCCCGGAGATCGCGTGCCCCGCCGCCTACATAGATAGCAGCACCGGCATTCATGAGCACGATTTCCCTGCACGCACCCCGCTCCCCCCCAAGGATATCGCGTACGATGCGGGCGTTTGTCCCGGCATCCCCCCCGGCGAGATCCGGCAGCTGTGCACTGGGGATGCCAAAGGTCCCGCAGGAAATCGTATAGTTCCGGATATGATTACCGGAGAGTTCTGACACGAGGGTCTCTCCCGTTGTGGTAATTTCGTCAAGCCCGCTTCCATGCACAACCATCGCCCTGGAGATCCCGAGCAGGCGAAGTACTTCTGCCATAGTGACCGTGAGACCAGGGTGATAGACCCCGAGTACCTGCGCACCTGCCCCGGCAGGATTGGTGAGCGGTCCGAGGATGTTGAAGACCGTCCTGCACCCGAGCTCCTGCCGTGCCGCCATTACATGGCGCATGGCGGGATGGTGGCTGGGTGCAAAGAGGAATGCAATTCCTACCTGCTCGATAATCCTTACTTGGGCTTCCGGAGCAATCGTAAGGTTTACCCCAAGTGCGGAGAGGACATCAGCTGAACCGCACGTGCTGCTCACGCTCCGGTTGCCGTGTTTGACTACCGGGATTCCGGCGCCTGCCGCAACGAATGCCGCGGTGGTGCTGATATTGAACGTGTGCGCCCCGTCGCCCCCGGTCCCGCAGGTATCCACGAGCGTTTTCCGGATGGCCGGATTTACGGCGACTGCATGTTTTCTCATCACGGTTGCAAATGCCGCGATCTCTTCCGGTGTCTCACCTTTCATATGCAGCGCAGTGAGGAATGCCCCGATCTGTGCCTGCGATGCCTTTCCCTCCATAATAGTATCCATGATCCCGCCCGCTTCGTCCGGGCTGAGATCCTGGCGACCGATGACACGTTGCAGGCCCTCTTTGAATATCATGATACAGCTCCTGTCAGGTCCAGGAAATTTTTGAGAATCCTGTCCCCTTCTGCGGAAAGGATGCTTTCGGGATGGAACTGGACCCCTTCGATAGGGAACTTCCTGTGCCTCACGCCCATCACGTACCCATCATCGCCGCTCGTGGCAGTCACAATCAGATCCCCAGGAAGGGACTCCTCACGAGCTACCAGCGAATGGTACCGCGTTGCAGTGAACGGCTGCTGGATACCAGAGAAGATCCGTTTTCCGTCATGGTGGATGGGTGATGTCTTGCCATGCATCAGGTGCGCGGCCCGTATGACTTCGCCGCCGAACGCAGTGCAAATGGCCTGGTGGCCGAGGCAGACCCCAAGTGTCGGAATGGTCCTGCTCAGGGTTTTCAGCACTTCAAGGCAGACGCCGGAATCCTGCGGTGAGCCCGGGCCTGGTGAGAGGATTATACGATCGCACTCGGTCTTCTTCAGCACATCGAGTGGTGTGTCGCAGGGAAGTACAACCGGGTCTGCGCCCAGTTTTCCGACCTGCTGGTAGAGATTGAAGGTGAAACTGTCGTAACAGTCCACGATCAGGACCCTAGATTTCATGGGCCTGCCCCCGATTGCTCGATCGCCCGGAGCATCGCTGCCGCTTTGTTCTCGGTTTCCCTCCATTCATTTTCCGGGACCGAATCCGCTACAATCCCTGCTCCTACCTGTACAGAAGCCATACCGTTTTTTACCAGGATCGTTCTGATGGCGATGGCAAAATCGAGGTTCCGGTCAAAACCGATATACCCTACGGCACCTGCGTACAGCCCGCGGGGACCAGGCTCCTGTTCATCGATGATCTGCATGGCCCGGATCTTGGGTGCGCCCGAGACTGTACCTGCCGGGAAGCAGGATCGGAATGCATCGTAGCAGTCAAGGTTGTCGCGGAGTATCCCGCTGACTGTTGAGACAATGTGCTGGACATGAGAGAACTTCTCGATGCCCATGAACTCCGTGACCTCAACTGAACCAAACCGGCAGACACGCCCGAGATCGTTTCTTGCAAGGTCGACGAGCATCGTGTGTTCTGCCCGTTCTTTCCTGTCGGCAAGAAGATCTTCCGCGAGCTGTGCGTCCTCCTCTTTCGTGCAGCCCCGGGGCCGGGTCCCGGCTATCGGGACCGTAGTCACCCTGCGCTTCTCCACACGCACGAGCATCTCAGGACTTGCCCCGATTACTTTCTCCTCGCCAAAATCCAGGTAATACATGTACGGGCTCGGGTTGATCTCCCTGAGTGCTGAATAGAGCGCGAACGGGTCCCGGCTCACGGGGAATTCCATGCGACGGGAGATTACGGCCTGGAAGATATCGCCTGCAACAATGTGCTCCTTGACCTTCCGGACGGCCTCATAGAATGCCTCCTGCGAGATGGAAGGATAAGCCTGTACGGGAAGACCAGGTTTATCAAGAGGAATGTTCGGTTCCGCGTGCTCATGCACCAGTGTGCCTATGCGATCACTGATGGTCTGGATCTTTGCAACGCTTCGGTAATACTCTCCAGAGAGATCTGAATCGTACGTCAGGAACGGGCTGGAGAAGATGAAGAGCTTTCTGTCCCGGTGATCGATCACAATACAGTCCTTGGTAAGCATGAAACAGGCATCAGGTTCCTTGTCTGCAAGGACGGGATCTGGAGTCTTTGTTCTCTCAACTTTTTCGAAGAGTGAGTAAATACAGTCGTACGCAAAATAGCCGACAAGGCCCCCGAAGAACCTGGGTGCTTTGACATTCATGTAATGGAACCGGGAAAGGACTGATCTGACCTTGTCGACCGGTGTTTCTCCTTCGGGATCCCTCGCAATAGCAACGAATGGCTCGTTGCCCCGAATGGTCACCGTTCTGCCGAGAGTAATTATCATCTCCGGATCGATGCCGATGAATGAGTACCGGGCAAGTTTCTCACTTCCCTCCATAGACTCCAAGAGAAATCCGCTCCCGGTTCTAGTCCCTGTATAAATGTCGAGGGGAGAGATATCGGGCAGGGGAAGTTCTGCGCACAGCGGTATGATCAGCGGTTTTGGCTGGTTGCTGACAGCGGTGATAAACTCCTCATAGCCGAGATTCAGATTCAGTGGTAATGGCATAGTTCTCACTCTCTCTGGCAGGCTCCCGGGATCTGCTGGATCTGTTGGGAATATTTCCGGTGTACTGAAATTTCCGATTAACATCTCTGCTCTATTGTTTGACTTTGTACATATTTATACATTATTGTAATTTTTTGTACTTTAATGCTTTTTATATAGCAAAATAATATGCCCTTTTAGTGGGTTAAACAACTATTCGGGAATCCGATCGGAATCTCGTATGAGATCGTGCGGGACCCGATGAATGTGGGACTGCAGATCACCGTTAAAAATACAGAACCGGATTGGCTTATACGGGAAACCTGAAATAAAAAATAAAAAAAAGTACGAAAATACAATAATCTCATTCGGTCCGGATGCCCCGGCCTTTGAGCACCTCAGTTTTTTTCTTTGAGCACTCTTCGCAGCGGAACTCGGGTTCATGATCGTGGGTCTTGTCATAATCGCCGGATCTCACAAGCCGGTACCCGCGAGCGACCCTTCCGCAGTCCACACAGGTGATATTGTCCCTTACTTCCCACTGTGCAGCTAGCGACTGCGAGGTGAAGATGAACTGATCCACCCAGAAGAAGATAAGGCCCCCAATCAGGTTTGCGACAATCGCTGCCACCAGTTGTCCTGTAGACGCAAGGATGATCCCCACTCCGGCGAGTATAGGTGTGCTTGCCTGCCACCGGAGCAGGTAGAGCCCATATCTTTTGTAATTGATGTGCATAGCTTAGCAACATAGTCCTCCGGCTGGGATTATACATATTGTGCATGATATCATCTGTATAGATTCTCCCGATCTCCAACACTCTTATATCACCCCGACAAGATAGGTACAGCATTTCCGGGAAGGAGATATTGTGCGCTGTCGGACACAACCGTTTGGCTGGATATTTGTATCAAAGATGATTGGGATCATCGGATTCCTGATCGTGGTGGTCTTGGCAAATATCCTTACTTTTTATGTTTCAAACCCGGTTTATCAAAAGGGAGTCAGTTTCATCAATGAAAACTTCTGGCTTCTCCTCCTGATCGCGATCATCTTGTTTGTGGGAGCGATCTTCGGTGCATTTCCCTTTCCTCTTAACCTGCCGGCGCCACTCATCAAAGCAACCGGCAGTGTCTTCTGTATTGCATTTTTCCTGCGGATATTCCAGTGGATCGATTCGGTGGCGATAACGAACCTTTACCCTATGTTCTGGCTCCTGTCATTCCTCATCGTGCCGCTGGTATTTCTTATAGTCCTTGCTAGCGGCTACTTCGAGATTGTACGGCAACTTTGGTGGCACCCCAAGACCGACATAAACGAAGATGGCCAGGTTGTCCATGAAAGTCATGATGATGTACTTGCCAATGACAGGGTGATGGACGCTAAGTCATGGGAAGAGATAGGGGTGGAATTCCGCCTTATGCTCTATGATATCCTCCACCGGTTCCGACAGGAAATTAAACGAAAAAAATAAAGTATACTAATATAGCCAGATTTCAAGCGACTGCGATATTACCAATCAGGATTTTCCTGATGGAATTTTCGCTCTTTCTCTTCCAGTTCTTCGCAACTCAGGTGTGCTGGCATACAGAGGCAGCGATGTTCGATGAAGATCCCGGCTTTGAAGGATCCCTGCCGCTCACCTGCTCCGCAGGCCCCATAGATGTTGTCGTCGCAATCGTGATAGACCTGCGTCAACCCCTCCCTGTCTGCGGATTCTTTTGCCACTCTCCACGATCCTGCCATGAAGTATGATTGGGACAACACTATCTTGAGGCTATCGGATCCGGCAAACCCCGAAATCCATGTAACTGGAAAACTATTGATAAAAATGGTAAATGAAGGGAATCAGAACCGGGGTTTCCGGTGCTTGGGGAGACAGTCCCTGCAATAGACTGGCCTTCCTTCAGTTGGCTTAAAGGGAACTTCGCATTCTTTGCCGCAATCAGAACAGACTGTCTTTGTCATTTCACTGGGACCAAAATCTCTCGGGCCGCCAAAACTCTTTCTTTCCATTGTATTACTCTTGCAGTGTTGTTCTGCGTACATCAATTAACAGTTTAGTATAAATACATCTGCATTTTGGTAGAGGGATTATACAAATGCCGGGATGGAAAATTTAAGGAATAATCTCGCATCCGTTGAATTTTTCATGTGCGAATCCTGTGTTGCGGATCGTACCCCGGGTGATCAGGTCCCGGACCCGGGGCAACGCTTCCATAAGGGCATCGTGAAGATTCTCAATAGTCCCACAGACAAGCCTGCGCTCCGCCTCATCCCACGGGCGCGTAATGTTGGAATAGAGGCATCTCCCGCCACAGAAATCCGCAAGCCGGCATCCGGTACATTCGCCGCCCACCGGGATGTCCGGAAGATTGAGCGGATCGGCTGTGCTGATGTGGCCGAGATAATACTGCTGCATGCCGATCATGACCGGGCAGGGAACGATGTGACCATTGGTCAGGATACTGTAATTGGCATAGCCCGAACCGCACCTGAGACGGCTCGTGCGACCGTTGAGCAGATCCTCCATCGGGTCAAGGAAGGGATACCATTTCGGGATTGTGCCGGTCTTCTCCATACGGGAGATCCAGTCATTGACAAGACTGCGGATCCCGGGATTGTAGCATCCACCGGCCCAGTCAAAAAACCGGCGCTGTGAAAAATCGCCGGCAAAATTTGCATCGATCTGCCAGTGAATGGATGAGAAGGAATAGTCCGGGTTATCGGCAAGGTGACTGACTGCATCAACGATATCAGTCTTTTCCGTGACAGTCATGCGGGCGATAAGTTCTCCTTCATATCCTCGTGACCTGATCTTCCTGACATTCTCCATAACCCTATGGTATACTCCCCTCCCGCGGTGGACATCGGTCAGCTGTTCCCTGCCGTCAATCGACACGAGGATAGTAGCAAACCTGTTTATGGTCTCCGGTGGGAGCCGATCGAGCAGCAGACCGTTGGTTTGTATCATGAACCGCTGCACAGGGGCCTCGTGCATTATGCGCTCGATCAAATTTGCCCGAAGGAGCGGCTCGCCGCCGTAAAACGTAAGGGTGGGCGATGGATCCCGCTTAAGGAACCTGTAGAGTTCTTCTGTATCATATGCAATATCAACCGGCAGATTTTCGTCAATGATGACAGCACGCTCGTCATCGCTCTCGGGAAGATCGAGAAAGGCCTTTGCCCGGCAATAACTGCAACAGAGGTTGCATTCATCGGTAAGGATGAGATGAAAGTACACGGATAACCCGGTAATCATGGGATCTTTTCTGCGATAAATGTGCGGCGCAATTTCTTATAAGCAGCCGGAAGATTCATCGCACGGAGATTTCTGATATTACTTTGGAGATTCCCGTGGTCGAGAATACGAACGGACCGGCATTCCGCTGGAATCCGGAGGATTACCGGAACAGTTCCCCAGCCCAGAAAATGTGGGCGGAGGAACTGGTGAGAAAACTGGCACTCACTGGGAACGAGCGGGTGCTGGATATCGGATGTGGGGACGGTAGCGTGACTGCGGGAATTGCACGTAAACTCCCTTGGGGCAAGGCAGTCGGTATTGACAGTTCTTCAGATATGATATGTTTTGCCTGCAAACACTTTTCCACCACGCAGTACCCGAATCTTTCCTTTCGCAGGATTCCGGCCGAGTCCCTGGATTACCGGGAAGACTTCGATATAGTATTCTCGAATGCCGCTTTGCACTGGATCCCTGATCATCGCACAATTCTCACCGGTATTGGACGAGCCCTTGTTTCCGGCGGAAGGATGCTGGTCCAGATGGGTGGCAAGGGAAATGCAGCAGGAATGTTTAAAGCGATTGATGCGCTGATTATCGAAAACGAATCCTGGGGCAAATATTTTTCCGGTTTTTCTTTCCGGTATAGTTTTTTTGGTGTTGGAGAATACCGGACCCTGATCACAGTTGCAGGTATGATACCAGTCCGGGTAGATCTCATACAGAAGGACATGACATATCAATCTCGCGAAGGGTTTGCCGGATGGATCCGTACGACCTGGCTCCCGTGGATTGGCCGGATCCCAGCACATGAACAGCCAGCTTTTATCAACGCACTTGTGGACAAGTTCTGTGCCATGTTCCCCCAGGATGCGGCAGGAACAATCCATGTCGGCATGGTCAGGCTTGAAGTTGAGGCAATAAAGGACTGATCTTAATCCATCATTCGCAATCTATAAATGCCTCCCACGATTCTCTGTCAGCCCGGAGGCGTGTTCGTTTCTCCAGAGATAAAAATGGCATGAGATGATCTCTTCATCTGTACGGAAGAGGGTGCCGCGCCCTACCAGTAGTTCCCCGTCGCTATAACCCCCCCAGGGGCTGCGCTTCCGCTTCCGGTGCGCATAACCGCCCCGTGGGGTATTCAGCCAGTTATTGTGCCGAATTAGGCAAAACTGGGCGGTTTAAACGGGTATTTAATCGGGATGATTAGTGCGCCAGAATGTCAAAAATACCCCCAGATATGTGGCTAAAAACCGGACTTCGACGGCATTTCGACGGAAACCTTTTATATTATCAGGCGTCAATTCTCATTATCAAAACCCGATTGAGGTTTTGAGGTGTTTAAATGGGAACCAAAATTGGAAAAGAAAAGATTCAGCGCGAAAAGGGATACCTCTACTTCATTGGCAAGGACGGGTATGTCTGGGCAGCCCCGATGAAGCACAACAAGACCGGCAAGAAGAAGAAAGTCGGTACTGAAAAGATCGCCAAAGAAAAGGGCTTCATGTACTATATTGGCAAAGACGGATTCGTCGCAAAAGCCAAGATGAAGAACGCATAATCTCACTTTTTCCTTTTGCACGCAGTCCGCCTGCCGTCCGGAGCAATCCGGTCGGCGGGACTGCTCAATACTTTTCCTCAGACTCGCGAGTCTCTCGCGATCGTGACCGGGCATTCTGGACTATTGTCCTTAACTGGGAGGATCCATTCATAGATCCGGTAATCGCAGATCCCGTCCGCAAGCGTGAACTGTCAGAACATGAACAGAACGATAATGGAACCTTCTGATCCGGGATTGTATATGCCTTGTAAACTCAGCATTCGTCGCCTGGACGCACGATCTTGATTTGCTACTGGTTAAGATCTCACTTTTCGAGTATATCCGGGACATTTCCTGATTCATTTACCTTTCCTATAACCGATCCCATGACTGCGCCAGAACAACTCCTGAACCCGTTGAAACGGTAAATCATTCGCACCGGGTTTTATGAGAAACGGATTTCTTACCGTATTGCAAAATACTTCAAAGCATTGCACGTGCAATACACAGGCGATATATAGTGGCATCAAAAATGACTATTGATACCCCTTTGTTTCCTGTGGAGATCATCAGAATTTGCCATTTTCAGGAGAAATACACGTTTATTTTGTCCTGTACCGTATATGGAACATCAGTATATTCAATCCTCTCTGGCATATTTCCAAGACCGATCCTGATTGCATGCCGGATAAACGGGTGGATGCGGACCGGTACAGTCAGAAGATCCCTGACATTCGCGTTCTGAAAGAGGAATAAATGTTCTGCCATACGCGGAAGGAATGGAACTTCATGTTTTAGATCTTTGAGTAAGGCAAGGGCATATGCTTCAGCTGCAACCTGATCAACGCTTGCAAAAACCAGTCCTGGTTCGGGTTTCTTAACATATGCCCTACCCAAACCCAGCGGTCCGAGTCGGATTCCAAACCGGTCAGGGCCAAATGTGACCTGCGCCTGTGTTGCAACGATCATGGTCAACCGGAGTTTTCCCTTTATCGCATCACTGATTTCTACTATCTTCTCAAAAAAGGTACCCGAATGATCGTCTTTTGCCGATAGCACACTCCCTTTCGCCGCTTTTGTTATAACGTTATTATACGGCCCGTTTGCATGGAACTCCATTCTGCTGTCCTCGCGTAGCATCCCTACCATGATCTTGAACCCCAATGTAGCCCCAGCCTGACTGTGGGTACTCAACCGCGGAAGGCTGATGATATGGTCGGCTTTCCGTGCCCAATCCGAGATAAAGAAACCGTACGGCCATGAGGGTGTGCTCCCGGACCGGTAGTGATAAAAACCGGTATCCCATCCCCCCTCCTCGAAACTCACAAACCGAGTATCGTCTTTTGAGCCCATACCTGATCTGATGTAACTGGACCGGCTGCTTCCTCGGATCACTCCTCCCGGGTGATGCAGTACATGTTCGATCCCAGACTGGTCCCCGATTACTATTTTCGCACCGCGTTCCGCGAGAAGCTGTGAGGTAACTTCAATTGCCAGAGGATGCGTGGTGGCGGGGTAAGGATCGGAGGAGTTCAGCGCCGGCTTTAAGAGAACAGTATCCCCTTTATCCAGCCAAGAGAAACCATCCGAACTCTTCAGGAGAATATCGCGGATTGCAGCAGCAAGGGCAGATTCCCGAACATCTTGGCCGACCCCGTACACAAAAACCGGTTTCATCACGATGACTATCGGTGGTATGTTAATAAAATTATCCTTAACCGAATGGGCAAAATAAAACGTTGAAAACGGAGTGGGCCCGTCGTGATTCGAACACGAGATCTTCGCCGTGTGAAGGCGACGTCATAGCCAACTAGACCACGAGCCCCGATGCATCGACCGGGAATCGAACCCGGGCTATAGGCTTGGAAGGCCTAAGTCATGCCTCTAGACCATCGATGCACTGTGCTCTACAATTTTGGCGGGGAGTTGTATTAATAATTGTCACTGCCAGGATCGATTGCTATGGTTATCCTGAGCATATTGCCCGGTCTGGTGGGGAATGGTGAATGGAATTGCAAGATCTGGTAATCCGGAACGTGAATTCATGGAGTATCCTGTATCCGGGCCGGAACCAGTGCCGAGATCAGTGCGCATACCGGGCCTATGATCAGTCCTGCCCAGAATGCCAGCCCCAGCATACCGATGAGCAGCAGGGAGATCCTGTCACGAAAAGAGTAGGGGACGGGTCTTCGGGCAATTCGGAGAGTGAAGATACCCAGCATCACAGGAACTGCTGCGAAGATGATGGTTATTGCTGCCGCTGGAGGGATTCCGGTGTTCTGGAATACCCGGAACATCTGGATGGTGGTCATTGCCGCCCCTCCCAGGTACGTGAGACCTGCGACTGTGGCCAGCCAGAACACCGGCCCGGGTCGTGATCCTTTTCGTTGTTCGCGACGGGCAATCACAATGATACCGAGGATGATCAAGGCAAAGAATGGGGCGAGGATGGTTAGGGCAGGCTGGTCTTCCCAGAGACGGGTATTTATCGTGCTGACCGGGATGAGCACCCACTCCATTAGTGAGAACTCTTCTTTGTACCCGGAAGAGAGGCTGTAATGTGTTCCGTTCTTCTGGCTGACTATGGCAACATAATATACTCCGGGATTTCTGACAGCCTCTGAATATGTGGCAACTTTATAGATGGCAGCCGGAGTAAATGGCTCGTATTCTGCCATTGCAGGTGCATGACCGGTTACGAGAAGTGTGTCATACCCGGCAGGAGTTTCAACTTCTGCAGAGACATTCGTTGTCGTTCCCGTGATTCCCGGGATCAGGATCACCATATTGGGGACCGGGTCTTGGGGTCCCACCACCATCAACGACAGGTCGAGGTTGTCTCCTGTATTCAGAGAATAACGAAAATACGCGGTATCACTGGCGTTCTCAAGGTTGCCATAAATGATGTAGGTTTTTGCCGGATCATCGATAGAAAATGCGTTTTCAATATGGGTGTTTCCCCCGGCCCCGAGAGGGACAAGAGCTCCTGCAAGCGGAGTGAGAAACATGAGGCAGAGAAGAAGTGCCAAAAAAAGCACTTTGGAGAACATAATCAGAAGATCGTCTTCCGGCGATTTATACCCTGAGCCCGATGCAGGATCCTGACGCACCTGATATCCCTGCCACGATTTAGGTAAAATTTTGCGTCTTCCGGCTTCCAAGACTCCTTAAACCTGCCGATATATGCCAACGCATCCGTATTATTTGGAAGTTGGCGGATTACTCCCCGGAATGTCTGTATTGCCGATTCAAGGTATTTTGCCCGCATGCACATCACGCCGATCTGTTCGAAGATCTTAACCGAGAAGAAGAACTCATGATGTCACTTTAAAATGTGAATATCGCAATCAGAATAAAAGAATAAGCGGTTACCGGCCCGGTTTTCCCGTCTTCCGGCCAAGCCGGGTAAATACGATGCCCCCCAAAAAAATGGTTGATATGGGTATGCTGGTTAATAACTCCTGATCTCGGCCTCCACCTTCTCGAGGTTGGCGATCCGCTTCTCGAGCGGCGGGTGCGTGGAAAGCAGTTCCATGATGGTATTACCGGACAACGCAGGGATGATGAAGAAGGCGTTTGCCCCCTCGATTTTCGCCTTCGCTTCGGGAGGCACTGCCTCGATCCTTCCGCTGATTTTGTTCAGCGCTGATATCAGTGCCCTCGGGTTCCGAGTGATGAGCGCACTGCCACGGTCGGCAGCGAACTCCCGGTAACGTGAAAGTGCGAGGATTAGGAGTGTGCTGATTGCATAGACGACGATCGAGACGATCCAGATGATGATCCCAGCCCCTCCGTTTTCCCGATTGTTGCCCCCGAAAAGCATAGAGAAGAAGAAGCTCTGCATGATTATGGACGCGATCATCGCAATGAAGCTCGCGAGGGTCATAGTCAGGATGTCACGGTTTTTGACGTGAGACAACTCGTGGGCAAGAACTGCTTCGAGTTCATCACGGTTCAGGAGGCGTATGATCGAATCCGTGCAGGCAACGACCGCGTGCGTCGGGCTCCTGCCGGTAGCAAAGGCATTCGGTACCGGGCTATGCATAATAGCAATCTTTGGCATCGGAAGCCCGGCTTCCTGGCAGAGTTTCTCCACCATCATGTGCAGGTCGGGTTCTTCATCCTCGCCGATGATCCGTGCTCCGGTGGTCCAGAGTACCAGCTTGTCGGAAAAGAAGTACTGGAACAAGCCCATGCCCACTGCCAGCAGGACAATGAACCACACCGCTACGCCATACGCAAAGAGCACGGTCATGAACACGAGGTAAAGCAGTAATAACAGCAGTCCTGTCAGCCAGACCCTGGCCGTCAGGCCCCAGTCACGTTTCCATTCCATAAGTAGTACATGTTCTCACCGTACTCTCTTAAAGTAATCGAAAATTGCAAAAATCTGCGGCGATTTTCGTGGCGTTCCGGTTGCCCGGTTCAAGTACCCGCAATGATCGCAACCGGAACCATCCCGAAATCGCAGGATCAATACAGAAACTTTTTTTTAGCCAGCATCTGACGGATACGTATGGCTGATGTCGATCCCGAAGCTCTGGCAGATGTTGCATACGGCATCTTCGAGCATCTCTTAAATCGCGGACTGCTGGAGCAGGACAAGTACCTGTATGTGCTGGTCGAGGGAGGTATCGACTTCACGGCTGATCTTTCCGGCATCTTCGGGAAGTTCCGGGAGGAATACCCGCAACTTGCCGAGGCAATGCTGGCAAGGTTCTCCAGCATCGATACGATTTACCGGATGCTGTGCGAAGGAGAGGGTGTGATCCCCTCAAAAACAACCCAGATGTACTGGATTGTGCTGGACGCTCCGGGTAGTGCGCCTGAAGCGATCGAGGATGAAAATGCGGGCAAGTGGCTGCTCTTCCAGGAGCCGGATGTGGTGGACGCGGCATGGAAGAAAATCAGGGATGCGACAGTTGCCCACGAACTTGGGATCTCGGCAAAAGTGAGTACCGCCAAACCCAATCCGGATTCCCGTGACAACCGCAAAGTGATCTATGTCTATACAAAAGATTGGGCCGATGAGGCGGATGTCATGCGGGTGCGGGAGAAGCTCCGAACGCTCGGGTTCACCGACAGGATCGGGTATAAGCGGAACATCGAGACATTTGCCGGGGAATATGCTCAGAAAGGAAAGCGGGTTACGTATTATTCCGCGTAATATGCCAATACGACTATGTCATTTCCCGGAATAGTGGCGCAACCGGTTCTTTTTACGGTTTCCTTCTGTTCTATCTCTCGGCGGGAATGGTCCTGTTCTTCTTAAATCTGCGGGATCAGCTCTCCGGAAATCCTCGCACGCTATATCTTCTTTTACCCTCCGCGAAAGAATTGCAAAGATCCTCGCGGTGTGGATACATGGTTTTGGAAGAAGGTACACATAAAAATCAGGATGGTTGTCCTACAACGATCCGAGGATCCCCAACAGTCCCTAAATACAGGATCTTGGTGATGCCAAAAGGATGTGGGTGCATAGTGCAGTTGCCACATCCTCAAATAGCAGTGAATAACTGCGATAAGGAAATGAGAAAAACCGGAAAAAAAACGTATTATATCAGATCATTACGCTTTTCTTTCCTTGTTCTTGGGGCGCAGGTTCTGGTAACCGCACTTGCGGCAGCTGGTTGCGCGGATTGCATTGCGTGCGTTGCAGTGCATGCATATTTTCACGTTGAGTAGCCGGGCCTCGGCTTCGGGAAACTTTGCCATTATTAAACACTCCTGTCTGCCCTTATAACAAAGCTGTAAGACTTCTTAACCGTTTGTGTCAATCCGATCCCGGAACTCCTGCAGGAACCAGTCATGGAAGGCGGCAAGCGCCTTCGCCCTGTGGGAGATCTGATTCTTCTCTTCCACTCCGATCTCCGCGAGTGTCTTTTTCCCTGTCTCGAAGATCGGATCGTAGCCAAAGCCGGAATCACCCCGCGGACTGCTGCTTATCCGGCCTTCAAGCGATCCTTTGAAAACTCGGGTACCGTTCTCATCGGTAAACGCGATGGCAGTTGTAAACCTGGCGGTGCGATCCACCCTCCCTTCCATCAGCTTCAGGATGCCGGTGTTCCCAATTGCATGCTGGACGTACGCTGCATATGGGCCCGGGAATCCGTTTAAGGCATTGATGAAGAGACCTGTGTCATCCACGATGAGTGGGGTTTTCAGCTGCCCAAACGCATACCTCGCCTTGCCCAGTGCTATCTCCCCCACATCCTCTGAACGGGTTTCAGGGATGTCGAGCGGTATGTGTCCCACTTCTACTGCCCCATGGAAGAATGCTGCAACTTCTGCTGCCTTGTTCGCATTGCTCGTAACGATTGTTATCTTCACAGGTACCTTCCCCGTAGTCCGATTTCGTGTTCCCGGGCGATGACCTCATTGGCACCCGCAAACGTCTCCTTGTACCCTTCGGTGAATGCGGCCTTGAGCTGATCTGCCCGTTCAGGTGCCGTACTCTCGAGAGTCTGGAACAGGACGTGGATATCTACGCCCTGTTGCTCGATTTCATTGGTAACCTGGGCTAGGCCGAAATCAATAAGTACGCACCTGCCATCGGTCTCACGCAGGATAAGGTTACTTGTGGTCAGGTCTCCGTGCATGATGCCTGCAGCATGGAGCCTCCCGATCACCCCTCCGGCCTCTCTAACATTTTCATCGGTCAGTTCCTGGGTTAGCAGCGTGCCCTCTATCCGCTCCATAACAATTGTATCAGCAGTAATATCCCGGATTATTGGAGTCGGAGTGCCCCCCCTCCTGGCGGAATGGATGAGGCGTGCCTCGGCCCGTGTCCGCTCGGCTATCAGGCGCCGGTCGAGTGCAGAAACACGGTATTGCTTCGGGACCCTGTGTTTCTCGGCAACGTCATCGTGGAAGGTGACAACTGCCTCCGCACCACGTCGCAATGACCCGGGAGCCGGTATCCGTTCTTCCGTATGTTGCAGTTTGTGGCGCCAGGTCACTTCAACCTCATCTGAACGGAACGAGGGACTGATCCGGGATGCTTCGATAGGGAGTAAACATCCGCTTTCCAGCATCAGCTTCCCTGTATATGCGATCATCGCACCGTTGTCACCGAGGTATTTCTGTTCGGGCACAAAGAACCGGGCACCACGATCATCGCACATGATCCGGAGCATCTCCTGCAGGCGCCGGTTCGCCCCCACACCTCCAACCAAAAGAACTTCATCTTTTCCGGTCAGGGACAGTGCCCGTTCTGTCACCTCCACGCACATGGCAAACGCGGTCTCTTGCAGGCTGTAGCAGACATCAGGTAGCGGCGCTTTGTGATCCTTTGCTGCGGAGACAATGCCTGAGAACGCGAGATCCATTCCTTTGACCGTGTAAGGAAGTTCGGTATAAGTCCCGTTTTTTGCCTGCGCTTCGATATGCGGACCGCCGGGGTGTGGAAAATTCTTTGCCCGGGCAAATTTGTCAAGTGCGTTTCCGATACCGACATCGAGCGTCTCACCAAAGATCCGGTACCTTCCGTTCAGGTACCCGATGACCTGTGTATTAGCCCCGCTTGCATAGAGTATGACCGGGTCCCGGCAACCGGTTGCAAAGCATCCGATCTCCACATGGGCTACGCAGTGGTTCACTCCGACCAGTGGGACATCAAGGGCAAGAGCAAGCGAGCGGGCTGCAGTAGCAACGGTCCGGAGGCATGGGCCCAGGCCCGGTCCCTGCGAGAAGGCGATACCGGTAATTTTCTCCGGCTCCTTGAGAACGGAACCGACGATATCTTTCATTACTGAAGCATGGTGCTGGGCTGCTTCCCTTGGGTGAATACCCCCCTGTGCAGGGTTGTACGGGTGTGAAGCAAGAGTGACGAGATCGCGATCAAAAAGAGCGGCACTGAGGTTCCAGGCAGTGCCCTCAATCCCCAGTATCTGCCCAAAAACAGGCATTGGATCTTATTTTCTGAATTCGGTGTATCCGCACTTTCCGCAGGTAGTCCGGTCCTTGTGGTCTGCCATCATAACACCGGGTCCGCAGCGCGGGCAGTATTTCTTTGCAGTGGTGACCTTTGCACCCTCGACCTTAAAGTATAAACCCCTCTTGGGCCCCTTCGAGGCTGCCGCCTTTTTTGCGGTTGCTGCTGCCATTGTTATGCCGCCCCCTCTTCCTTGGGCATACCGCGCGCTGAAAGGTGCGGGCGTTCTGTCTTCTTCTTACCTTCTTCGCTGTCGTAAATGCGTGCTGATCCGGTAAGTTCGGTCTTGCCAAAGCTGCTGTGCAGGGTGTCAAGGGTAACCTGATGCTCCTTCACATTGAGCAGGGCGCAGAGTTTGCCGATGATCTGCATACGGGAGGGGGTCGCTCCATCGTATTTGAGGGTAAACTGAACCTCTCTTCTGGATAAAAGTTCATTTCTTTTATCGCTGGTGATCTCAAAGTCCATCGATATCCTGTAATTATTGGAAACCGGGTTATTTAAAACATGACCCCCGGTCGGTATCCTGAAGTCCGGATAAAAATGCGTGGTGAAAACTGGATTCAGGCAACGAAATGCGTGAAACACTCGAGAAATTGCCGGGCCACGAGCTTTGCTTCGGGAGTGACCCGACGAAGGACGACCCCTTTGTGGGGCTGCCCGTAGAGTACGATAGCACCTAGGGGAGCTGCCATCACTACGGGAATTACTGCGAGATCCTCTTCGCCATCGACAACGATGGTCACAGGCGGGATTGCAATCGCTTTGTTGACAGCTTCGATCAGGTCCTCAGTCAGAGTCCCTGCGGGATTTTTTACACTGATACAACTGCCCCTGAGTGGGGACTTTCTGCAACAAGGAGCTCGCATCGTTAAACCATCTATGATGGCGACATCCGGTGTGATTCCATTTCTCTGGAGATTATGTGTTACTACGTCTCCGACGGAATAAATGATCTGGCCCGCCAGAAGGGGCATTATTTCGTTAATATTCCGGTATAGGTCGCCAAAAGGTTCTTGGAAGAGCTTCCGGTGCTTCTCTGGCAGGGTGAGCATCAGCGGACCTTCAGCGCATAACGGCCAGGGAGTTTGATGTTCATCCTTTTGGCCACTTCGGAATTTTCCGGATCGATAATAACAAGGTACCCGGACCAGTCTTCGCTCAGGTTCGTTGTACCGCAAACTACGCAGTTCTCGCCATCGACAACCCGATGGCAGTCGCGGCATACCTTGCCCTGTTTCTTCTTATTCGTCGGAGGCATGGTCCTTCCTCCTGCCCTTTCCCTTTTCGGGTGCTTGCTTTACGGCACCTGCCGGCTGGCCCGCCTTCTCTTTCTCTTTGGTCATTTCTTCTTCTAGCCAGAGAGCTGTGCCAAGACCTGCCTGCCGCATTGTAAGCCCGATCTTGCTGTCACGGGGTTCGCGCTCATTTAATGATAAGGTTACGACCCTGACCCTGACCACGTCCCCGACGCCAATGAACCGCTTGGATTCCTGGCAGATCAAGCGTGAGTTCTTCTCATCATAGTTGATATATTCATCGGAGATCTGGCTGACGTGAAGCATTGCATCGATAGGTCCCAGACTGACGAACGCACCGAAACTGGTGGTCTCGACAACGGCCCCCTCGATCACTTCCTGCAGTGCAAGACGAAGGACCATGGCCTCAAATTTCACATCGTAATAGACACCCCCGTCGCCAGGAACAAGTTCGCCTTCACCAACATCCTGTACCTTGGTGACACAGATGAATATCCCGATCTCCTTGTCGATACTTCCTTCAAGCTGTTCCTGCAGAACATCGAGGATGACTTTCTCAAGTTTTTCTCCCAGCCGCTGGGGTGGAACCCGCACCTTGTCCTCAAGCATCAGTTTATGATACATACTTCATCTTACCTCCGCATTATCTCCAGTTTCTTCTGATTTCTCATGGATATTACGCTTATACCCCGCGCATTCAAGGCATCCCGGATGCGCCGATCATTCGTGACAACCATGCAGTTTGTTTGTGCCGCATATTCGATCACCTTTGCATCAACCGATTCCGATTCCAGATCTCCGCTTTCCGCGAGGGTGCATTGCGCAGCAAGCGCAAGACCCACACGGGCCGCCGCACCGTGCCGGCCTTTGGCCCGGGTGAGTCCCTCGAGCTCCTGCAGGACGGCAGAGAGTACGACTGGCTCAAAACTCCCGATGAGATTTCGGAGTTCATCGAAAAGGTCTATCTGGAATTGTGCCGGCATCATGAGGGCATTGGTGTCCAGCAGCACCTTTACTCGTCCAGTACTCCCATCCCGATCAGGCGCCAGCGTGCTCCCACCTGCCGGCTGATAGCGATCCGTGAGCCTTCTTCTGCACAAACGGGTCGTTTCAGCTGGATCTCAACACTGTCCTTCTTTGTATTGGTGACGACACCTACGGTGACAGCGGTTCCAACGGATAACATAAGGGGTTCGGAATGTTTAAGCGGTTCGATAATGAGTTCGCTGGTTGCACCAACTACCCGCTCCATAAGGGTTACCCGGCACCGGATCTTCTCCCACACCGGGGGAAGTTTCCCCTCGTGGCCCAGTACCTGGCCGGCAAGTGCATCACTTTTTGTCAGGGCTGGATCGAGCCTGGTCCCGACGCCAAGAAGTCCCCCCGGGGTTGCTGCTTCAACAACTTTGGAACCCGCATTGATGGATGTGACGGTTGTTGTAATGGGAATCCATTTGATCCTGTTCTCAACCTGCATCTGCCTACCCGGACGAATCTCGATCTTGTCATCTTCGCGGAGGATGCCCCGTATAAGAGATCCCCCGACGACGCCTCCTTTCACGTCCTTCCAGTTGCAGCCGGGTTTGTTCACATCGAATGATCGTGCAATCAGCATCAAGGGTTCCGCATTCGGATCCCGGTCCGGTTCGGGAATGACCTGGTCCAGAGCCTGCACCAGTGCGCCCATGTTGATCCCTTTTTGCGAAGAGACTGGGATGATAGGTGCATTCTCGGCAATTGTTCCTTTGATGAATGCCTTAATCTCCAGATAACTGTCCATCGCCTCTTTCTGGCTGATCACATCGATTTTACTCTGGACGATCACGATCTTCTTGATGCCGACGAGTTCCAGCGCCATCAGGTGCTCTTTAGTCTGTGGCTGGGGACATTTCTCGCTGGCGGCGATGACAAGCATCGCCCCATCCATGAGTGCCGATCCCGAGAGCATGGTCGCCATCAGCGTTTCGTGTCCCGGCGCGTCAACAAAAGAAATGGAACGGAATGGAGTTCCCTTTCCGCCACAGACCGGACAATCAGGGCTTGTCGAAAAGGCGTCAGTACCTTCGCACTTTTCGCACCGGTAGAATGTGGCGTCAGCATATCCAAGGCGTATGGAAATACCACGTTTTACTTCCTCACTGTGCCGGTCTGTCCATGTCCCTGTGAGTGCGTTAACGAGTGTGGTCTTGCCATGGTCGACATGGCCCACAACTCCGATATTGACACTGGGAACTGTCACATCATGCAAATGAAATCGAACCTCCTTACTCTATATATAATGGTCATACTTATACATAACCAGTAAGAGAGAACTTTCGTGACAGGTTAGCCGTTTGATTTTGTTTTGAATATTTATCGCGCTGGCCATAACAACAGAACCGGTCCCCCCTCCTCATAAAATTTGATCGTCAGCTTGGTTGTTGATTTATCTGTGAAAAAGAATACAGATGAATATCCTTACGGGAAAAGAAATAATTGGAATCGCGGAGGGAATTATCCGCCACCCTCGCAGCTCTGATCGACATTTTTCAAAGCTTCCTGAAGATCGCTCCCCGCAGCAAATTCCCGCTCACGGGCAACGACTTTTTTTGCATCTTCAACAATTGTCGCCACAGTTTTTTGTGTTGTTGTTGTTGCAGGAATCAGTTGATCGATCCGGTACAGGAGATTGGTACTATCGAGTTCAGCAAAGGTTACCCCTTTGACCTGCTTTGTGCTTAGGATCTTCCCAGTGGTTCCGGTCCGGGGATATCGTACCCGCATCCCGAGAGAAATCTCTTCTGCCAGCATATTGTTGAATGAGATGTTTCTGAAGATAAATTTTGTTTCAATAAAAAAGCGGTATTCCTGACTTCTCAAATATCTCAAAGAAGAAAAATGAAAATAGGACTGTAAAACCTAATCAATGGTCAGACCCTGCATCACTGCCGATTCTGGTACATCATACTGGCGGTCTGTTCCTTCAATCCGGTATTTACCGGTAGTTTTCACATCATAGGAATTTCCTGTGGTGGAATAGGGAACAATAAACTCCCCGTTGACACTTGCCTGTTGGTACGTGAAATTCCTACCGGTATTGGTGACCACTGGTACTTCGATAGTTCCATCACCCTTGATGTGGGCTCCTTTGACGTATTCAAAGGTTTTTACGTATTTCAGATCCGCGATTTTGGGATCGAGTACGTTTCTTGGGGACTCGTGGACAAGTCGGTAATGCTGGAGTGCAGGTACAATATCAACCGGTGAGACGAGCGATGGACTAAGTACAGCTGCATGGTATCCTACTTGTGCCTTCAGATTATACTGATCTACGGCCTGATCGGCAGCGGATACATTCATGGATTGTGCTGCAATGATAACCGGCAATGATGCATGGGTTACTGACGGATCAACATATTCGACATAATATACGTCCGTTGGCAGAGTCATTGAGCCGTCAAAGTTGTGGAGGCGGGATATCATTGTCAGATAATACGGTTGTTTATTGAGGGTCGCAAGCTGGTAACTTTGATCGGTATTCCCGTTTTGCAGAAACATATTTTCCTGATACGGCTCCGTTGCAGCAGAGGCATTGAACCAGGTAGACATGGCCCAGAATTTACCGGTATCCATCTCAATATCCGTTATAACATACCGCGTCCCGTCGACGTTCAGGATGTTATTTGCAGTTTCCTCGGAAGTTGCCATGAAGTATGCTGCGGCACCGTTATCGCCATCTACACCTTCCTGGAATGGGTTTGCATTAGGAATTCTCTTCCCAATGGTTGTTATGAGATGTCCGTAATCCCACCATGACATGACTCCATACGACTCATTCGGGTACTGGAATGTGTTTTCCGGATAGATTGTATAGTAACCCACACCTGGATCCGGTGTATTGTTACTCAACCACTCCACCGATTCCTTCCAATCGGGATTCATTAGTGTCGGGTTAGACAACGCACTGACATAACTATAGGAGGCGGATGTGTATGCAAACAGGATACCCAGCCCAAGTACGATAATTGTTATTGTTACCGGGATGATCACCCTTTCAGCCTCATGAACCGGTACTTTCTGCATTTTTTTCTGCTTTTTATTTTTTACCGGAGTCTCTCGAACATCCTGTTTTAAACTGGTCTCCGAATCAGAGATTGCAGAATTGCTCATTATGAGTGATCGTATTACCGGCCAAGTACGGTCCAGAGTAAAACTCACACAGAGCGCTGAGAGTAACGCGACATTAATTGCGAGATAATACTCGTACCTGACATGCTGCCATGTCGAGAAGAGGATGATCACCGACCAGATTATCGCGAGGATCTGTTCAGGACGCTCATTTCGTATATTGTTATAAATCATGACCAGGAAGCCACCGATCATGAGCAGGAGACCATAATTAAATGTAGTCCATGCAAGATCCAGCGTCCATCCTCTGGCTTCCTGGACTGTATTGGTGATGGGTGCCTGTCCAAAGAATGCAAAAGAATCTACAATGAGGAGTGCGAACAGGTTCGGTGAAATAATGTAGAGGGCAAGCAGGAAGAGAAGAATGGATCCAACGATTGCCGCGGGATAATAATATTTCGTTTTTCCCTTCATGTACCGCTGGAGCACGTAGAGAAATGCCGTACCTCCGATCATGCCCAGGTCGGCATATACGTGGGCGATGGAATATGTGGAAAGTTCCGGCGTGGGACTCTTGAATCCAAATACTAGGAGTCCGATTATGGCAACAATGAATATCCCGCTATTGAGGATAAGGAGATATTCACTCGTCCGGTTACGATAAGTATCAATAATAAACTGGATGACCGTGAATATCCCGACGATCAATGCGAAAAGAATCATTGTCGGCATTACAAAAAAACCGAGAAGGTATGCGATTCCTGCGAGAACAGAAAGCAGAATTGTCGATTTGTATGAATTGATATTTTTCAGATTGATGTTGGAATCTTTCTCTGACAGGATTGCATACATGTAAATCAGGCAGAATATCGTGGAAAAAAGAACTTCTGCAATATGGTGATCCATGTAGCCATAGAGAGACCTGTAAAAATACTGTCCCGTCACTATCGCAGTGAAACCTGATGCAAGAATCCCGGTTTTCCAATCGCCGCAGGTTTTCCCAACAAAATACATGATCGCTGTAACCGCAGCTGCCATGAGGGGTGGAATGAGAAGTCCGATGCTGATGATCTCAGGGCGGGTTGTTGCGCCAGTAATGAGACAACATATTGCAATAATTGTCGGGAAAAGCGGACCCCAATAGACATTTGTCCCGTTAGGATAGAATGTCATAGGATCGAACCATGCATAATTCAAATGATTGGTAACTAAAAGTTCTACCTGACGAAGGTTATAGAGCGGGTCATCACTCGCAACCATTGACAGGTTATCCGTATTTCCCATAGTAAACATTGGCAAAAGGCGGAGCCAGAGTGCGAATAGTGTAAAGAATGCGACCAGACCGAAGATCAAATAAGTCCGGCGATTTTTCAAATCAAGAGATATCATAAGATCAACCTATGTTGGGTATTTTGTTTCGATTGAAACCATTAATAAATTTGGATGGACGCATCAGACGACGGTCCTGAGAATTTCCTCAAACGCCCTGGCTTTTTCCTTCCAGCTGTATTTCTCCACATTTAACGAAACTGTTTCCGGATTTGCCATCAGTTTTTTTATCTGGCCAATATACTCCTCCCGGTTCCGGTAAACAAGAAGGTGAGAACCTCCGATCTCTTCCACATCGGGCATTGGTCTCATGACGATTGGTTTTCTGCAGGCGGAATATTCAAAGAATTTATTGGGTAGTGCAATATTACCCCATTCCGGTGGGGAGAGCGGGATTGTGCAGGCATCCATACATGCGATGTATCGCGGCAATTCCTGGTACGGTTTGGTTCCGGTAAAAATGACCTGGGATGAAACGCCAAGCTTCTGGGCGAGCCCTTCAAGTTCTTTTTTATATCCCGTGAATAAGGAACCCCCGACGATCAGCAACTTAGTATTCTCATTGTATCTGATCAGTTCCGGAAGTGCTCTGATCATTTCATCGATAGCATACCAGCGCTCAACACTCCCTGAAAAACCGATAATGAAATCCTTACTACCAAGGCCCAGTTCTTTCCTTGTTTCCGTTCCATCGAGTGGTTTGAAGAGATCCGTATCTACACCATTAGTGATGAGTTGCGCTGAGAATCCGAATGTCTTAAGTTTTCGCACAAGAGACGGAGAAACAGTTGTAATTTTGTTGCTTCTGGACAAATTGTATCTTGTTACTGTCCAGACGGTCCTTCTGACAATTTCCTGGAGATAAGTGTTATTGAAATACGCGGCTGCGGAGTCCGGAAACCAGTCTTTAAGATCGAATATCACTGGTATCCCATATCTTTTTGCAGCATTGATCACTGCAGTTCCGGCAAAGACATGAGCCGCAACGATCACATCAAAATGTTCATGCCTCAAGATCTTGTCAAAAATATAAAAGTGATAAGGTGTATTGATTGTGTAATGCAATAGCGGGCTTTTCAGGGGAAACTGCGTTGCCTCTTCAATCGTTAATTGGGTGGGACGTCCGTTACCACGACTGACATGAAAGTGTGCTACATGGACTTCGTGGCGCTTTGCGATCTCTTCAAAAATATAATGATGCCGCGAAGGGATTGGGTGATGTAGGTAATCCTGAGTGGAAACGAGAAGAATCTTCATAGCAACACTTTTTCCCGATTGAGGCTACGCAGCAATTCATACGGCAGTTATTTTTGTGGAGTACATAGTATGGATGGGAGGTCTTTTATTCTTGCCGGAGAACCAATCGCAAGCATCCGGTCCGGTACATTCCGTGTTACAACCGCCCCTGCTGCAACCAATGCTCCCTCACCAATACAAATTCCGGGGAGTATGGTGACATTGGCACCAATTGCTGCACCATCCATTAAGGTGGGTCCTTTCAGGCCGCCAATATTTCTTGGGGGATATCGATCGTTTGTGAGTACTGTATTTGGCCCGATAAAAACCCGGTTTCCTATGGAGGTTTCTGTTGGTATGTACACCATGCTCTGAAGTTTTACGTCATCGCCAATAACCGTGTTACCTTCAATCACGGTTGCGGTTCCTATTGCGACCCTGTCCCCGATGCGGGTACTTTCCCGGATCATTACATTATGTCCCGTCTGGAAATCGTCCCCAATACAGACATCGCAATAAATAATAGTTCCAGATCGAATTATTGCGTTTTTCCCGATTGTTGTTCCCCGGAACCCTTTCCTAGAAAGGTTTTCCCGTGATGGAAAGCCAACGGTCACAGGTTCGAATATCCGTGCATCGGGGCCGATGCTATTCAATCCATATTCAATCATTCGACTGTCACGCTCTTTGCCAGATTACGTGGTTTGTCCACATCACGACCTAATGCCACTGCTGTATAATAAGCAAGAAGCTGAAGTACTTCGAGCGTCGTAAGGATCTGGACAAACAGATCTGTCTTAGGAATGGGAATCAGATAATCGACAATATCTGACAATTCCATATCTCCTTCACACCCTATCGCGATTACCGGTGCACCCCTTGCTTTCATCTCTTTGATATTCGAGATCATCACCCCATACGTATTTCCCGGCATACAAATAGCAATAACCGGTGTTTTTTGAGAAAGGAGTGCAAATGGCCCGTGCTTGAGCTCGCCGGCGGCATATCCTTCTGCATGAATATAGGAAATCTCCTTCATTTTCAGTGCGCCTTCAAGAGACACCGGGTAGAACGGCCCCCGTCCAACATAAAATATACTGTCGGCATTTTTACAGAGATTCACCGCTTCAGTCAAATCCATGAGCAGTACCTCCTCGATGGATTTGTGGGCGTTCTGGAGTATATCCTCGTATTTTCTATCGCACAATCCATTGATCATCTGCATGAGCACTGCCAGCTGACCCATGAACGATTTTGTTGCGGCAACGCTGATTTCGGGCCCTGCCCGCATGAAAACGGTTGCATCAGCAATCCTCGTGACCGTGCTCCCGAGGACATTTGTAATCGCGAGTGTCCGGCAGTTATGTGCCTTTGCCTGCTTGAGAGCGCTGAGGGTATCTGCGGTTTCACCCGACTGGGTGATTCCAATGACAAGCCCCTCAATTGGCGGAGGATAATATTTGAACTCCGAGGCAGCCTCCAGGCGCCCCGGAATACCGCAGGATTCCTCGAGAAGATATTTGAAAATGAAACCCGCATGATATGATGATCCGCAGGCAACGATCGAAATGGAATCCGGGTGCCGTGTAAACGCAGGCATGGAATCTGGATCGACTGCACGTATGGTATTATAGAATGCCTGCGGTTGTTCATATATCTCTTTGAGCATATAGTGTGCAAACCCACCCTTTTTAACATCGTCTACAGACCAGTCGATGAGCTCCACAGGACGGTTCACACGTCGTCCCTGATTGAAAATCTCAACTCCCTCCTGAGTCAATGAGGCAGTATCCCCGTCTTCGAGAAAAACTGCTCGCTCTGTATGTTCAAGAATCGGGGTCATATCAGAAGCAGCGAAGTATTCCCCGTCACCTATGCCGATTACAAGTGGGCTTGCATTCCGGGCAGCGATTATCCGATCTTCTCTGGCGGATATTACAAGTAAGGCATAGGATCCTTTAAGAGAGGGAATAACTGCCAGAACTGCTTTGTGGAGATCATTTGTCTTATCGTATTCCTCCTCAATAAGGTGAACAATAACCTCTGTGTCTGTTTCGGAAAGAAATGTATGCCCCCGGGATCGGAGCTGGTTTTTTAAATCAGTATAGTTCTCAATAATGCCGTTATGGACCACGGCCAGTGTTCCTGAACAATCGGTGTGGGGATGGGCATTGGCATCATTGGGAATGCCATGTGTTGCCCATCGGGTATGGCCAATACCGATCTTTCCTTTCAGATAACGTGCGGCGCTGCTGTTTTCCGATATGCGACCCTGATGTTTGGCAATGGAAATCCCATTTTCGAGCGTCGCGACGCCAAAAGAGTCGTAGCCACGGTATTCGAGTTTTTTCAGGCCTTCGACGATCAAGGGGGCCGCGTCTCTCCTCCCGATATACCCCACAATGCCGCACACGTTATATCACCGTAGAATTGTCAGAAATATACCTTGACTTAAGAGAATCCTGCCCCTCTATGGTGACATTATTTCCGATAATGGAATTCTTAAATACCGTGAATGGGCCACTTGTTACTGTGTCACCAATAATCGCACCAAATTCAGATCTTGTCGCTATCCCCTCGATTTCAATTAATCCGGATTCTGTGCTGGTTGATGTATGGTCTGCAAGAGCGCAACGCTCTCCCATGACGGTATCGACAATCCTGGAGTGAGATCCAACCGATGAGTCGTCCATTATTATTGCATTCCCAATACAGGTAAATGGCTCGAGAATTACCCTTGCACCAATACTGGTATTCGGCAGAATGCAACAGTTTGGCCCGATGGTGCAATCGTTCCCGATAATTACCGGGCCGGTAATAACTGTATTGGGTCCGATTGTCGTACCTTTCCCGATTCTCACTGATCCCTGAATGATCGTCTGCCTGCTTACTGTACCTTCACGCGCAGGATCGAGGTTATGGAGCAGGCGTCGGTTCATTTTCAGCAGATCCCATGCGAAGATCGCATCCTGCCAGTCATCTGCGGGGATTCCCTGTATCTGCACCCCGTCATCGATCATGGATGTTATGGCATCGGTCAGGTCATTTTCCTGTATGTAAGAAAAAACGTCCTTTTTGAAAGAATAGATCCCGGTGCTGACCATAAAACTGGGAGAATATTCCGGTTTCTCGATGATTCTCGAAACAAGCCCCTCATTGAGCATTACCACGCCGAAATTTGAAGGGTTTGGATGTTCCTTGACGAGCATCGAGTTCGGAATATCCATAATCCGGGCGATGGATGTAGGATCAATATAATTGTCCCCCGGGAGGAGGAGAAAATTATCTCGTATTTTTGATTCTGCGCATAAAAGGGCATGACCCGTTCCCAGTTGTTTGTCCTGCACTATCACTTCAACCGGCACGTCCAACTGGTTCAAAAACCTGGTCACCTGCTCTTTCCGGTAACCGACAACAACAATGATCTCCCGGATCCCGTTTTTCACCAGGGCCTCAATGACATACTCAATGATCGGGCGATTGGCGACCGGAATCATTGCTTTCGGCCTGCTCCTTGTCAGGGGACGAACTCTTTTTCCTTCTCCAGCTGCGAGTATTACTGCCTGCATATGTTACCTACCGGATTATTGCCTTGTCTCCAATACATCCTTCAATGACTGAATTTGGTGCAAATTTTGCCTCGCTTCCAATCATGACACCAACGTTTATGGAACAATTGATCCCAAACCGGACTCCATCCCCGATAACAGCACCGAATTTTTTCCTGCGGGTATCTTTACCCCCGACTTTGATATTTGCATAGTCGTGACGCAGGTTTGCAATTTTTGTCCCTGCACCGAAGTTGCACCCGGTCCCAATGATGGAATCTCCAACATAGTTGAAATGGGGTATTTTTGTCCCGTTCATAATGATTGAATTTTTAATCTCTGTGCAGTGGCCGATATGGCAATCGTCGCCGATACTGGTTGACCCGCGAATATACGCGTGCGGACCAATACGACAGTTTTTTCCGATTATGCAGGGACCTTCGATGTAGGAACCGGATTTTATAATACTTCCCTCCCCTACGACGACACTGTTGTTGAGTGATACGTTGATTTCGACAGTGCCACGGTTATCGGAAATCACGTGCTCCATAAGCATGGCATTTGCCTCGAGCATATCCCATGGATGACCGACATCAATCCAGTACGAGAGGTGATATGCATGCAAAGTTCCGGTTTTTATCAGAATGTCGAGAGCATCCGTGAGCTCAAGCTCGCCCCTTGGTGATGGGCGCACCTGATCGATGAGCGTGAAGATATCCGGTGAAAAAAAATATGCCCCGGCATTGATGAGGTTGGATTTTGGATGTTTTGATTTCTCTTCTATGGATGTTATACAATTGTTTTCCACGAGAACCACGCCGAAATCTCCGGGATGATCGGTTGTGCTGATGCTCATGCAGGGTGCTCTTTGTTTGCAGAGGTCAGATATGTCTTCACGTCTTAGGATCATGTCTCCGTTCAATACAAGAAATGGTCCCGTAACAAGCTCGCGGGCAGCTTTTACCGCATCAGCTGTTCCTTGCTGGTGTCGCTGGGATGCATATGAAATGTGCACTCCCCACGGCGATCCATCACCAAAATGTTTGCGAATCTCACGTTCACCATACCCCACAATAAAAATAAAATCATGGATCCCTGCATCGCGGGCTGCAAGAACAAGGTGCTCCAGCATCGGTCTGTTTGCAAGAGGGAGCATTACTTTGGGGCGCTTCGCTGTGAGCGGACGCATCCGCTTCCCCTCTCCTGCAGCGAGAACGACGCATTCCATACGTACAGCTGTTCTTACAACATTTAAGCAGTTTTCGCCCGCTGGACAAGATCCCTGCCTTTTTCAAGCATCTCTTTTGCCCGGGCAAGGGTTTTACCTTCTGCCGTGATCCTGATTTTCGGCTCAGTTCCGCTTGCACGGATGAGGCACCACCCGTCTTCTCCAGATATACGAAGTCCATCTGTCGGGCTTGAAGCCCCCATTGCAGTCACCAGGTCACGTGCGGCCTCGTTATGGAATGATTCGCGGAGGATAGGGTACGATGGCATTGAATCGATTTCATGTGCAATATCCCATTCGGCTGCAATTTCGCAGAAAAGTGCTGCTGCATAGGGGCCATCAGGACAGAGAGAAATCCCGGGGAATATCCATGCCCCGGAAGGCTCGCCCCCAAAATCACCCCACGAGGCAAGTTCTTCTGATACATATGCGTCGCCGACCGGAGTGCGATGAACTTCTGCGACTTCCTCGATGATCATGGAAGCATCACTGGTGGTGACGACACGCTTGGCACCGGTATATTTTGCAAAGAGCATGAGCAGATGGTCACCATCGATAAATTTTCCCCTGCTGTCAAATGCCATCATCCGATCTGCATCCCCATCATGGACTACTGCACATCCAGCCCCGGTTTTTCTTATCATCTCTCCAACGTATCCCAGATATTCCGGCAAGGGTTCGGAGGGTCTGGCAAACGTTCCCGATGGATTACAATTGATGCAGATTGTCTTGACACCCGCATCTGAAAGGAGTCCCGGTGTGAATGTTGACCCGGCACCGTTTCCGCAATCGATTATCACCGGCCGGGCCGATCCGGGGTGGACCTGCTCTAAAATTGCATTTTTATGGGGAGTGATACCATCAACCTGCACCTCGCTACCCTGTTTCTGCCAGCTGGTCCATTGCCGGAGATCAATCCTGGATTCAATAATCTTTTGCTGGGATTGAGTGAAGGATGATCCATCCGGGTTGAACAGTTTGAGTCCGTTATACTCTTCCGGGTTATGGGAGGCAGTTATCATACATCCGGCCTTGCATGTCCGGGTATTGAAGGCAACCGTGGGTGTGGGGACAACTCCTGCCATATGAACGCGCCCTCCATTACCAAGGATACCGGAAATCACCAGGTGTGCAAGAATCGGACTCGTTGTCCGGGTATCCATGCCCACAAGAATATCCGTAGACTTTTCTGCCAGTAACGATCCCACGCTCAATGCCGTGTCGACCAGTTTCTGATCGAATTTCCTTCGTATCCCCGAGGACCCGAAAAGCATGATACTGTATTGAACGTATACCCAAAAGATTTTGTGTCCCGGGATTGTGCCGCCTGTTTTATTCCTGGCGGATTTTATCGGAGCAGATTCTTCCAAATGGACACCAATGCTCAAATTCGTGTAATCGGGCAACTCCGGCAGTTGACGGTCCGATGAATATGATCCGTTTGGTGGCCTTGTATTTTTCAACTAGATCGCCGGTAACGGAATCGATGCTACCTTCCCCATTTATAATAATCAACTCTGCATCCGATGGATCGGAGACCAGATAATTTGTCAGGTGGTCTTCAAGAAGGGCAGTACTTCCGGTAATGTGAATTTTTTTACCGGCCACTTCTTCGACCAACTGTCTAAGACATGCGTTGTGGGATGATGGGTGACAGGCCCTGAGCACCCGGGATATACAGAGAAATCCTGTGGCCACATTGATTATTGCACACGCAGCTCCTCTCACTGCATTGTTATCCAAAGGAGCCCCGAACATGAACGAAATTTTTGTCCGGGCGCGAATGGGATCGAACGTGACAAACTCTGCGCATCGCCCCCCGAATTCAGCAGTCATACATGCACCGTGCTCAAACTGGCAGTTTTTCGTGTCAGGATCCACATCAAGAAGAACCCCTGCATCTGCACATCCACTATGTTCAAGGAGTGCTTCAAGTTTTTTCACGGATTCTGTGATAATATCAGTCATGTATGGACGCCGTCCTGTAATAGAATCACTCTTGCTGGCGATCCATCGAGACCGGAAAGGCGGAGTGGCAATGCGACCATTTTATAATCCCCCTCACCTACTGCAGAAAGATCGAGCAGTTCGATTATTACACAGTCATGGCCAAGAAGTTCACGATGGACAGCCCCATCACAGATAAAGGCCTCAATAGAAAAAGAATCAATACCCACGCAATGAACCCCTTTTTTTATGAGGTAGCATGCAGCATCGTGAGTCAGTGAGGGGTAATCCTCCCTGAACGTTGTGCACGTAGAGAATGCAGTTTTCAATAGTATGCGGGATTTCCCATCAACCCGTCCCCGAATAACTGACTCACTGATCTCCACTCCTGATTGTGATACATCCAGGACACGACAGGGACCCACAAGACGCGACAGGGATATCGTATCAACAGTGTCCCCCGTTTTCAGGTAATGAACGGGTGCATCAATATGTGTTCCGGAATGGCTGTTTATACGAATATCGGAGATCAGGTACTGTCCCTGATCATGTTGTGTGAAAACAGGAGGTGTGTCCCCCGGATAGACAACGGTAGATCCAGAGAGTGGCCGGGTGATGTCAATAATTTTCATGCATTCTCCGCCCAGCCGTGTTCACCGATGAGCGGGACAAACCTGACGCCCCCGTGTGATGACTTCACAAGTCCCCGTACCTGCCGTGTAAGTGAGACCAGCTCTTGGCTTTCTCTTCCACCCACTGGTGCAACCAATCTGCCACCTATTGCAAGCTGGTCTATCAAAGGCTGGGGAATATCAGGTGTAGCCGCTGTTATCAGGATCCCATCATATGGAGCATCTACCGGATATCCGCGAGTCCCATCTCCTACTAAAATCCGGACATTTTTTATATTGATAGCTGCCAGGTTTTTCCTGGCAAGATCCGCTACAGAAGGAATTCGTTCGATTGAGGTTACATGGTATGAAAGAACAGCAAGGATCGCCGTCTGGTATCCACTCCCTGACCCGATCTCGAGAAGGTTGTCACCTGGTTCAGGATCGAGGAGTTCGGTCATTTGTGCAACAATATATGGCTGGGAGATAGTCTGACTGCTTCCGATGGGGAGTGGATTGTCCTCGTATGCTGAGGTATCATAAGGGTGTGGAATGAAAATATGTCGTGGAATTTCCCGCATCGCCTCAAGTACACGGGAATTGGAAATCCCTCTGGCCCTGATCTGGCGCTCCACCATGGCAGAACGCTCGTCGGCCCTCGGGTATTTTTCCATATACGATCACCCTCAAAATCCTGCTTTCTCCGCCACATCTATGGATGCATCGATCTGTTTCTGTAAGGCTTCAGGAAGGCCGGAGATTTTCACATCGAGGAACCCCCGGATGATTGTTGCGGTTGCCTCATCCTCATCGAGTCCACGGGACATAAGATATTCAATCTCTTCCTGGGCGAGTTTACCCACTGCGGCCTCATGCGAGAGCTCAGTGCCGACTACGGAGCCTTCGATCTCCGGTATCGCGTAAATCAGCCCGTCTTTGAGGATAAGTCCCTTGCATTCCAGATGGCCCCTGGTACCCGCAGTTTTCCCATTGATATGGCCACGGGAAATGATCGTACCCCCCTTGGTGATGGCACGGGTTATAAGCTCTGCACTGGCGCCCTTTCCCTCAAGGATTGCACGGGATCCGAGATCCATGTAGGATCCCGATGTTGCGATCACAACGCTGCTGAACCGTGCAACCGAATTCTCTCCTTTCAGTGTTGCTGTCGGATACATCTGCACTTTTTTCACCGGCTGCATGCAGACATAGTTGGAAAGAAAAACCCCATTCTCCTCTACAACGGACGCGCTCCGCGGATATACCTCGATATTCTCGCTCCAGTTGTGGATCATCGTGAAACTGATCTTCGCATTCTTTTTTACATAAAATTCGGAGATGCCGTAGTGCGCCCCGCCCTTCCCGACATGTTCGCCGCTGGTGCAACCTGATATGATATGGAGCTCGGCTCCTTCTTCAGCTATGATAATATTATGGACATGCTGGATCTGTTCGCGACCCAGAAACAGGCATGCCTGGATGGGGAAGATGTTATTTGATCCCTTATGCGCGATGATGACGTACCCTTTGGGATCGCTCTGGGCTGCAACATATTTCGTGACATCATCTTTCTCCGGTGACACGACTTTCCAGGTATAATCCTTAAGCCAGTCGTATTTTTCCATCGCTTTCTTGTACGGGAGGACTTCAATGCCTTCCTCAGCACATTCGGAATGCACAATATCCTGATCCATCTGGAGATAACTGCCGCACCTGTTCTTCATCTCAAGGTCGATGCCCGACTGGGCGAGTCTCTCCCTGTCGACTTTTGAGATTTCCGGGACTTTTATGAGCTGCGACATTCCAGGCACTCCTTATAGCCGCGCTGTTTTATATCTTTCATGATTTCACGGGGATTCCCGTGGCACCGGATCTGCCCGTCGCACATTACATGACCCCGATCCGTCTCGAGATAATCGAGAATATAGCCCGTATGGGTGATGACCAGCCCGCTCTTCTGGCGTTTGATAACATGTTTGTCTTTTTCCAGAAGGGATCCAATTGCGGTCCCGATGAGAGAGATGTTCTCTATATCCACACCGCTTTCCGGCTCATCGAGCATTATGAAATCCGGATTCTGGATCATCAGCTGGAGTACCTCGCTGCGTTTGATCTCACCTCCTGAAAAACCTTTATTGATGTCTCTCTCGAGGAATTTGTCCATATGAACCGACGCGGCAAGTGCGGGGATATCTTCTTTTTTTGTCCGGGAAATTGCCGTGAGCAGCTTGCCCAGTTTCAGGCCTGAGATGGTCGGCGGGCGTTGGAAAAGCATGCCGATCCCGCGCTTTGCCCGGTCATGGGCTCTCATCTTTGTCACGTCTTCTCCTTTGAAAATAATTTTTCCTCTGGTAATCGTATAATTGGAATATCCCATGAGTGTCATGAGAAGCGTTGTCTTCCCCGATCCGTTGGGGCCTAGAAGCACATGGGTCTCACCCTCTCCGATGTGGAGATTGATGTCGTGTAATACTTCCCTGTCGCCAACTTTTACATGCAGATCCTCAATATGGAGCATAAGATAATCGTAGACAATATGTCCATTGCTCCATTAAACGCCTTTCTCGTTAATCCTGGCACAGTATTGTTTCGGCACATTTTACTCCCCGCATCGTACTACAGTATCCTGGGATTAAGAAGATGAAACCGGAGAAAGTTAAGGACAAGGAAGGGAAAGCCAGGATCCGCCAGGGTTCCCGGTATGCCAGGAAGAGCATCGCTACTGGCGAGCCTGCCGATTTTCACCGGTTTGTGAATCGTATAATCTGTGGAGATGCTCAAACTGTTCTGTCTCACCTCCCTGACAACAGCATCGATCTTGTCATCACGTCCCCGCCGTATAACTTCGGGCATTCATATGCACAGGATCCTCACGATGATACACACGAATGGAATGAATATTTTCAAAAACTGCTTGTTGTGTGGAGGGAATGCGAACGGGTGATCAAACCCGGCGGGCGGATTGCTGTAAATATCCAGCCCCTCTTCTCCGATTACATTCCTACACATCACATTATATCCCGCCAGCTGGCAAGTCTGGGGCTTCTCTGGAGAGCGGAGATTCTCTGGGAGAAAAATAATTACAATGCCAAGTACACTGCATGGGGCAGCTGGAAATCCCCATCGATGCCTTATATCAAATATACGTGGGAATACATCGAGGTTTTTGATAAGGAATCCCATAAAAAACCCGGAAGAAAGGAAGATATCGATATTACCGCTGAAGAATTCAAGGAATGGGTGAAGGGCCGGTGGTCGTTTCCCCCGGAAACTCGTATGAAAGATCATAATCACCCGGCGATGTTTCCGGAAGAGTTGCCACGACGGCTGATGAAACTCTTCTCATATAAACACGACATCGTACTCGATCCGTTCAATGGGGCCGGCACAACTACTCTTGTAGCCTGGAAACTTGGCAGACGTTTTATCGGTATCGACGTATCGGAACAATACTCGGCACAGGCTATGAAAAGACTCAAAGATTCATCAGACCCGGATCGGGAATCTCCCGGTTATCCGACACCAGAATTTCTCTCTCTGGAAAAACTGGTGGATTAGGAAAATGATTGGTTTAAGACGGAAAATTCTGGCTTACATACTCGTATGTGCCTTTCCGGTCAAACTGATGATCAAGGATGTAATTATGGATCTCTGCAAGCAGTAACCGCTTGTGCTGCAGATCGTTGTAGATCGGCACACGCAAGTTATAATCGTTCACATCATGAGCCTGGTAAAGACTGTCCATTTGTCCTTTCATCGCATCAATCTGGGGAGTAAGCGTATTCACTTCCTGTTCAGTCGAATGAAATACCGAATCCAGGTACTGGGACTCTCCGCAGCTTCCGAATGTTCTCGTTCCGTTCCCGACCGGGATTACAATGGGTGTAGATACGAGTTGTATGCCCCCTTCCAGCGTCTCTGTGGGAACCCCGACAAAGGACAGCTCGGTCGTTTCCACGAACGCGTACCCGGTATTCTTATAATCCGTTCCCGGGCAGACTACCCCTATTGCCATATGGGATTCATTGGGGAATGAGAGGAGGGCGACTTTGTACCCTTCCCGGGAGAGTATGCCTGCAAGCAGGAGACTTTTGTCATCGCAGTCCCCTGATTTCTCTACATATGTTTCAATGGGAAATTTTGGTGGGTTCTCGCTGATTGTTTCATACTGGATTTCCTGGACGAACACGGTGATAAGTTCCAAGTATTCGTCGTCGTTGAGCTCTTGTTTTTCCCGGACTGATCTCATGGCGGAAATAAGATTTGTATAAAACGCTTCCTGGTTGGGATCATTCATCATGGAGAGGTACGTATCCGTCAACAGGACATTATCTGAGATATTCCCACGGGTGTACGTATCCTTGTCGGCCGATTTGGCCCCGGCATACACCGAAGAATCGACCGGACTTGATATCGTGACCTGTGACTGTTCAAACGGGAAGGTGTAGACCGGCGCCGGTATCGCAGTGTCTGTTTTTACCGGGGTGATATGCGGTGTAATAATCGTATTGCCGTTTGCCAGAAATCCTGCACAGATCACAGCAATAATCAGGAATATCAGAATCGCGATGACAGCAGTCAGTTTACGGTTAAGAGAATTCATGGCATCTCACAGGATCTCCTTTATGCCGGCAATGGAATCGATGGTCTTCCATGGGATGATTCCCCCCGGGGTGAGATCCTGTTCACGGAATTTACCTGTCCTGACAAGAATCCCCCGGATTCCTGCAGCCTGTGCCCCCTCAATGTCAGTAACGATATCATCACCGATCATTGCAACCTGATCCCTGTGCAGGCCAATCTCCTGAAGGGCAAGTTCAAAGAAAGCCCTGGATGGCTTTCCCACTACGGTGGCTTTTTTCCCGGTTGCGAACTCAAGCGCAGTCACAAACGGGCCGGCAGAGAGTGCCAGGCCATCGCCAGACATCCAGTACCTGTCTCTATCAAGGGCGATCAGTTCCGCTCCCCCCATGAGCTGCCTGAACGCCCGGTTGAGGCTGTTGTAGGTAACTGCATCTCCGGCATCCCCGAGGATTACATAGTCGACCAGTCCCGTCCCGTCGTTTAATCTGATATCGTTAAAATCCTGATCAACATCTCCTGTCGTGAGAAGATGATACCGGTTACGGCCGGTTTTTCTCATGTGAGCTATCGCAGCAAGAGGTGGAGTAAAAATATATTCTTCAGGAATTTCGAAGCCCATCGCTGCCAGTCTCCCCGCTATAGTCCGCCTGGATTTTCGTGTCGTGTTGGAAAGAAACCGGAATGGTATATCGTTCTGCACCAAAAACGCGATCGCGTTACGTGCCCCGTTAACCGGTGTGTCCCCGATGTAAATAACGCCATCGAGATCGATTAACAGGCCTTTGACGCACATCAGCGTCCCCATCCGTTCAGGAATTTTTCCGTCAGGATCCCACACCGCTCCTTATTACCCCCAATCTCGTGTTCCGAATCCCGCAGCAACTGATTTCTCTCACGCGGGCGTAGCTTTTCAGACCAGCGGGAGATGATCTTCAGTGTCACTTCCGGGTGGAACTGGACGCCCACTGCGCTTCCCAAACGGAACGCCTGGTTTTTCACGCGGTCTCCCTGTAAAAGGAGCGTTGCCTGCATAGGGAGATTAAATGTCTCATCGTGCCAGTGAAACACTGTACATATTTGTGGAAATGGAAACGTATTTCCCAGATGATCTCCGTAGACCCGGCACCAGCCGCGCTCTGGTGTGGATGGGAAGACCCTCTCGCCAAATGCCGAGGCGATCATCTGGGCCCCAAGACAGATCCCGAACACAGGTCTCTGCCGTGCAATCATCTCCCTGATGATCTCTTTCTCCCGGATAAAATACGAGTATTCTTCCGTTTCATTGACACTCATCTGACCCCCCAGCACGATAAGACTCGCAGGAATTTCGGTCGGCGTCTCGTTGGTTTCGAACAACCTGACGATGTCAAACGATATGCCGTACTCCTCGAGGCAGGTCGTGACCTCCCCGGCAGATTCATCCTTACCATGCTGGAAGATGGTGATCATTGCTCAAGAGGTTTGTTGCCTTGTCACATCAGTATTCCCGTCACTTTCACCCTGCACGGCCGGATCTTTAAACCCGTCAGTCATGATTTTGTATTCAGATAATGTTGTCCGTCCATGCCCCCCCAAGGATTGGCCCTATGTGGCAACAGCGGATGCAGTCCGTCCACGAGTATGAAGTTGTCCGCGACGGGAACGTTTTCGGCAGCAGCCTCTCAAACAATGTAGTTTTCGTCTCAGAATACGACCAGGCGCGAAAACAGATGGCAGTGCTCCTCGCCCGTTTCGAGGATACTCCCTTTGACTCTGCGTTCAATGGCTCCGAGGTCTCGAATGACGGAGGCAGTTGCTTTTCCTGTGAAAGCCGGCTGGATCTCTCGCGTCCCATGGTTGACATCGATCGGTTCAGGAAAACGATTATGGGAGATCTCACTCTTGTACGGGGCATTGGGCGAACGACCGAGAAGAAGCTGAATGCCCGTGGTTTTCTCACCCTGTCAGACCTCATTTCACACCCCACGTTCCGGGCCGGGGCTCGTGACGTCCTTGAGTGCATCTCTGGTACAAACACTCTCGAGATCATGGAATGGATCGGGCGCAGACACGCGAAATCGCACCCGGCCATTCTCGGGACTGCATGCCTGCACGATCCGGAGGATTTTATTTTCATAGATATCGAAACGCTCGGACTGTTTTCACGACCTATCATCCTCTTTGGTGTGGGTGTGGTTGAAGGTCACAACATGAATGTCCACCAGTATCTTCTTCGGGACATAACGGAAGAGCTTGCAGCCCTGACCGCGACGGTCGAACACCTCTCCGGGGATAACCCGGCGCTTGTCACCTTCAACGGCAAGTCTTTCGATCTGCCTTACATTGCCGACCGCCTGGCTTATTATGGTATGGGCTCTCCCGGTAGAATCCCGCACTTCGATGTGCTCCATTTCAGCAGGAGACGCTGGAAAGATAAACTTCCTTCGCTGCGCCTCACTGATCTCGAACGGGGGATTCTGGGTATCGGAAGAGAAGACGATATCCCGGGCCAGATGGTGCCGGAATTTTATGAGACGTACCTGCAGACAGGCAACATCGGGCCGCTCGTTCCCATTGTTGAGCACAACAAGCAGGATATCCACTCGCTTGCCTTACTTTTTTCCCATCTCCTGGAGGAATCTTATGGCAGGGCCTGAAATCGTCCGGTTTCTCTACGCCAATCCAACATATGCCAAAAGAATTGTGCATACCGAGACAACTGAACCGGAGTCTCCCCGGTATGGTGAGCTTGATATCCCCCTTTCCAGGCCCCTTGAGGCATACCTTCTGCAGAAGAGGATCCGGTTGTATTCTCACCAGTGTGAAGTAATCAAACATGTCCGGGCAAAACGGAATGTCATTATCACCACTCCTACGGCAAGTGGCAAAACCCTTGCCTTCAACATTCCGGTCTTTGAACGTTTGCATATATATCCTGATGCAAGGGCTCTTTACCTGTATCCGACAAAGGCGCTGTCAAATGACCAATACTCCACTCTTGCGCAGATGGCACAGTTCACGGGTATCCCTGCAAGTCCCGCGATATATGATGGGGATACGCCCCAATCGAAAAGGGCAGCGATCCGTGAACACTCCCGGATCATTATCTCAAACCCGCATGAACTCCACCAGGTGCTTTCATGGCATTCAAAGTGGCGCCCCGTTCTCTCCAACCTAGAATTCGTCGTCATTGATGAATCACACCGTTACCGTGGTGTCTTTGGGTCACATGTCGCGCTCGTAATCCGGCGGCTCCTGCGGCTCTGCCGACATTACGGCTCCTCCCCCCGATTTATCCTCTCGACTGCCACTCTTGCAAATCCGCGGAAATTTGCCCGGTGTCTTACCGGCCAGGATTTTCTTCTTGTGGATGACGATGGTTCCCCCCATGGCAGGAAGAGTTTTGTCCTTTACAACCCGTTTTACAACGGTGTCGGGGAGCGCTCTACGCACCAAGAGACCAAGGATCTCCTTGTTTCATGCATGAGGGAAGATCTCCAGACCATCTGTTTCACCGGTTCGCGGAAGATGGCAGAACTGATAACCGTCTGGGCCCGGGATGACGCCCGTCGATTATCCGCACGACTTGCAGAATCTATCTCCGCGTACCGTGCTGGATTTCTTCCGGAGGAGAGGCGGCGGCTCGAACGCCAACTGAAAGAAGGGGAGCTGAAAGCCGTTGTATCGACAAATGCGCTTGAGCTCGGCATCGATATAGGTACCCTTGACGCTGTACTCATCTCAGGATTTCCCGGGACCATGATGTCGACACGGCAACAGGCAGGGCGTGCAGGGAGAAGCGGTGGGGAAGCCCTTGCAATCCTTGTGGCACAGGCCAACCCTCTTGACCAGTATTTTATGAGACATCCGGACCAGTTCTTCAGCCGGCCCCATGAGCATGCGATCATTGATACGGAGAACCCGTACATTCTGTCCGGCCACCTGCTTTGTGCCACCGCAGAGCTGCCTCTGAAAGACGATACCGAGCTGGATCTGTTCGGGAAATCTGCGCCCGGGTTATTATCAGAACTTGCAGCGAGCGATCTTGTCAGGAAGACCTCTCGCGGATGGGTTTATTCCGGCAGGGGCCGTGCAGCCGATGCGGTGAGACTCGACGGGATTCCCGGAGAAACCTTCCGGATCATGTGCCGCGGCAGATTGCTCGAAACCATGGATCTCGGGCAGGCATACCGTGAGGCACACAAGGGGGCGATCATGCTCCACCAGGGTGAGACGTACATTGTCAACGAGATGGATCTCGAAACGCATGCCATCCGGGTGACGGAGATCGATGTCGATTACTACACCCACCCCCTCAAGGAGGTGGATCTCTCCGTTATCGAAGTCCTCCATACCCGGGTTGTGAATGGAGTGCGGTGCGCGTTCGGTGAGGTCGAAGTGACCGAATGCTTCACAGGCTATAAGATCAAACGCGGTGATACCATCATCGGAATCGAGCCCCTGACCCTCCCACCGCTTACTTTCAGGACGAAAGCATTCTGGTTCATTGCTCCCGCTGCGACCGAACAGGCCATCAACGGTCGCGGACTTGATTTCGCCGGGGGACTTCATGGGGCTGAACATGCGATCATCGCCCTGATGCCACTGCATGTGATCTGCGACCGGTGGGATATCGGGGGTTTATCATCACCTGCCTTTGGTGATGAAGGCGAGCCAACAGTGTTTGTCTATGATGCCTGCGAAGGGGGGATCGGGCTTACCGAGAAAGCGTTCGGGATCCTCCCCGGGATCTTTTCCTCCGCTTTCCAGCTAGTAAAAGATTGCCGGTGCGAAGACGGGTGTCCCTCCTGCATATATTCCCCCAAATGCGGCAATGACAACCAGCCGCTCGATAAAACTGCCACAGTTCTTCTTCTCGGGGAACTCTGCCGGGTCACGGACTCCCATGCATCCCTTAACGAAGTGAATCGGGAAGTTACTGCCACCTGAACCCCACACGATCAGACAGAGCTTTAACTCCTTACGGCACCTCCCCTCCCCCGTCAGGTTTCTGTCGTTGACCAGAAGTCTCACCGATCCCTGCTGCAACGATGTCATGTTGATGCAGAAACGGTTTCGATTGGGAATGCCAATCTTAAAGGTATGGTGGCCATAATGACTGAGTCGCGACGCTATGATCTCCCTATTGTATATTGATTCGGACGAGATGCTGCGACAGGCCTTCAAGCACTCCTTTGAACAGGATCCGGAGATCATCGTCATCACCCTCCCGTCGGCATACGAGGCACTCGATCTCATCAGGACACAAAAATTCGATGTGATCATCTCTGAATATATACTGCCGGTTACTGATGGGCAGACGTTTCTTGAGACCCTGCGCCGCACCAGGAATGAGAGGATCCCGTTTATCTTCTTTGCAAAAAAAGAAGAATCATCTGTTGTTATTCAGGCCCTGAATGCTGGTGCCACGTCGTACGTCCTCAAAGGTAACGATCCGGAATCCGAATTTGGCGTCCTGAAGCATTTCGTCCACATGGCAGTCCGGCAGTACCGGATCGAATCGGAGCTCAAAGAGAGCGAACGGCGGTACCGGAGTGTTGTGGAAGACCAGTCAGAATTCATCCTGCGATTCCTCCCTGACGGAACCGTTGTGTTTGTCAATGAAGCGTACGGAAAATATTTCAGGATTGAACGGGATGCAATCCTCGGAAAGAACATTTTTACCATTATGCCTGAACGTCACCGTGAAAGTTTCCAGCATTACCTGGCGGGCCTCACCGGAAAAAATCCAGTGAAGACAACCGATTCCCACATTGCTGCGGAGGATGGGACAGTTCTCTGGCAGCGATGGAATAACCGGGCTATCTTTGATCCCTCGGGAACCCTTTCCGAATACCAGGCCGTTGGCCGGGACATCACGGCCCAGAAAACCACGGAAATAGCGCTGATACAGGCACACCGGAATCTTGGGATCATGAATACGATTACCCGTCATGATATCCTCAACCAGCTCACGGTAATATTCGGGTTCCTGGACCTGGCACGGTACCAGAATGATAAACCAGGAGTAGATGAGTATATCGGAAAGGCACAGGCATCTGCACAGGTAATCCGGGAGCAGATCCTGTTCACGAAAGACTACCAGCAGATCGGGAGCGATGCAGCCCGGTGGCAGAATGTTGAAGATGTTGTCAGTAAAACTCTTCGGGGATTTGATCTGCCCGGTGCCCGGGTAGAACTATCCCTGAATAATCTCTGGATATTTGCCGATCCGCTCGTTGAGAAGGTATTTTACAACCTGGTTGAAAACAGCCAGCGTCATGGCGGAAACCTGTCCGTGATCCGTTTTTTTTACCTGGAGCAGGAAGAAGCTCTTCTTCTTGTTTATGAAGATGACGGGATTGGAATTCCCCCTGAAGCCAAAGAGAAGATCTTCCAGCGGGAATATTTCAAGAACACCGGTCTTGGCCTGTATTTGATCCGGGAGATCCTTGCGATCACGCAGATTCGCATCAGGGAAACAGGTGTCGCGGGACATGGGGCACGGTTCGAAATGATTATTCCCCGGGGAAAATATGGCATCCGGGTGGAAGAAAAAGTGACCGGAAGCCATAACGGCCCGTAAGCTGGTGATTAGTTCTCAACAATTGATCGAACGGCGAGGAATACCGGGCCCCGGACATCGATCTTCTTCTTGTTGTCCGTGATAAACCGCATCGCATACTCCTCGATCTTCAGGTTGATGTCGCTTGGGAGTTTTGCCATCTTAACCTGAACGGTTGCGGGTTTCCCGCACCGGGCCGCCTCTTCGATCCGTGCAGCTGCAAGGGCCGAGGAAGCACTAATGTAGGTAATTCCCGTCGTCACGCCCTCTGTTCGAACATGTTTCCATTTCTCCACGTCAGGTACACCGAGAATGGAACCTTCGTGAACAAAGATCTCATTTGCACAGGCAGGGCCCAGTAATTTCGCATTGGACTCCGTTTCCTCCACGACTACCTTCAGTTTCAAGTCCCCGAGGATTCCCTCCCATGCATCAAAGGCACACGGCCCCTGCTCGGTGGCATGGGCTGCAGCTGTCCTGGCGATGGCCGCGGCCATCAGTTTTCCTTCGGGGGATCGTGGCTCTTCCCGGAGGTGGACTGCCCTCAGGATCTCCCGGTCAGTCAGTTGCCTGGGTGAGAACTGCGGGAAGCAGAGCTGCCGGACATCATTTGCATTGTACGCGATCATTGCCAGCCGCTCGACGCCAAGCCCGAGGTTCATGACCGGGACGCCAATGCCGTACTCTGCAAGTGCCGAGGGAGAATACATGCCAAAGGTTGCAACTTCTACCCATCCGTGTACCGGGTGCCGGGCATAAACCTCGGTCTGGGAGTCCGGCATATAATACTTGGAGCGTTTCTCATCCGGCTGGAACCGGAAGTCGGTATACCCGAACGCCGAGAGAAGCGCTTCGCTGACCGCTTTCCCCTCCTCATTTGTGACATCTTCCCCAGCCACAATGCAGGAGGCCGAATGGTATGTCATGAGCCGGGTAGGTCCCTCAGCCTGCTCGCGCCGGAAACACCGGTCTACTGAGAACATCCGGATCGGCATCGGGGTCCTGTCCCAGATGGATCCAAGGGTCATGAACCAGCCGCTCGTCATATGACTGCGAAGGGTTGACCTCGAGGACTCCGGGGCAAGGGCCCGGAATTCCGGGAAGACCGCGTCGAGGATATGCACTACGAGTGCGTCGTCAACGCCCAGGACTTTTGCGAGTTCATAGGTCAGCTCGTCGCCATCAATCTCTGACTTCTTGTACGCATGGAGTGTCTCCCGTAAGTGCTCCTCAGTCTCCTTTGTCATCGGCTGGTAATGGCCATGGGACTGTCCGGCAGGGCCAGATTCCTTGTGGACGAGCGGATTCCTGTGGCTCATCAGAATATCGTTGATCTCATCCAGTTGTTTGCGGGCGATCCCTACGTTCGGGCGCGGGAGTCCGCCAAGATAAAAGACCCGGTCGAGCACGGCCATCGCCTCGGGACCGAACTGGCGGTAGATGTCCTGCTCTTCGATGATAACCGGGTTTTCCACTTCATCGAAACCAATGGAGAGGTACGTCTCCCGCAGCCGGTTGATCGTGGCAAAGATCGGGTGGGGCTGAGCCCTCTTGTAGGCTCGTGACGGGTAGGTGCCCGCGTGTCCTGCGGGTGTCAGAACTGAGGGTCCTTCGTGCCATGCCCCTTCGAAGTTATCGTGTGCCTTCCGTTTCCATTCATCAGGATTGAACTTCATATCTCTCGCTCCAGGCAGATCACTCTGCTCAACTCGTTTTCGTCCCTGAACCGGTAATCGCACGCCTTCGCGATCTTCTCGGCAAATGATCGCACATACGCATGTTCCGGCATATTCTCCCTTGATAAACGATTTCTACTGTATCCCAGATACATATATCCCTTTACTTCAACGAATTGTGCCCCCGAATCCTGGAGGATTGCTGCATACTTCTCCGGCGAAAAATCGTTGAGCCCCTTCACAATGGTGATCCTCACTGCAGAGCGGCGCGAACCGAGTCCCCTGAGACTCTCCCGGACCCGTTCCCAGTAATCTCCGGACGGGCGGCACACGTTGAGGTACGTCTGCCCGTCAGGTGCATCCAGCGAGACATACATCTGGAAAGGGTTACATCTCCTGAGCATTTCCGGGCAGGTTCCATTGCTCACGAGGAATGTAGTGTATCCTTTGCTGTTGAAGAGGTCGATGAGCTGCGGGAGCCTGCTGTACAGCGTGGGCTCGCCCGATAGGGAGATTGCCACGTGACGGGGATCCAGTGCCTCCTGCCACCGCTCCTCCGTTACGGTATTATCGAGCACCGTATTGTATCCGGCCAGCGCCTTTTTCTGGAATTTGTGGATCCCTGCAAGAATTGTCTCGGGGGGACACTCCTCTTCTTCCACGGCTTCGTGCTCGAACGATCGCCAGCAGAAGAGACACCGCTGGTTGCATCGCAGGGTCGGCGTCAGCTGGACGCAGCGGTGGCTGTCAATCCCGTAGAACTGGTGCTTGTAGCACATCTCTCCCCCGGCCAGCGCCCGCTTGCACCACATGCAGGGCTTGAGGGCTGCCGAAGAGGTCTTTGAAAAAAACTGGTACCCCTGTTTCTGCAGGGGTTCACATGGAACTGATGGCATCGATCCCTAGCGTTTCGAGGGACTCTTTGAGCGTGTTCTGCGCTGCCCTGACCAGCGTCAGCCGGCGGTCCCGTATATTCCCTTCACTCTTCAGCACGGGTTCAAAGTGGTAGAATGTGTTGAATGTATCCGCAAGCTCCCGGGCATATGTGGCAAGGATATGCGGCCTGAGTTCTGCAATGACTTTACCGATAACAACGGGGAATTTTGCGATCTGTTTCGCCAGCCTGATTTCCTGTTCCGTTTCCAGATCGTAACATTCGGTGAATATGCCGGCTTTTTCGAGAAGACTGCAGGCACGGGCGTGGGCGTACTGGATATAGGGGCCGCTCTGCCGCTCGAAATCCAGGGCGTCCTTCCAGTCGAACACCGTACTCTTCTCCGGTGAGACCTTTACGATATCGTAGCGGATTGCCGCAAGCCCGACCGATTTTGCAATCGAATGGCGTGTCTCTTCATCCAGTTCCGGCCTGCGTGTCGTCACTTCTTCAAATGCCCGCTTCCTGATTTCCGTGATAAGGTCATCGGCCGACACGAATTTACCTGCCCGGGTGCTCATCGATCCTTCGGGCAGGGAAACGAATTCGAAGTGGACGATCTCCGGGGCCTTCTCCCCCAGCAGTCGGAGGGTGCACTGGAGCTGGGCACCGATCAGCTTGTGGTCTGCTCCGAGGACATCGATCACCCGGTCGAAGTTGGCCGCCTTCCATGTATGGAATGCGAGATCCCTGGCCGCGTAGACGGAGGTCCCGTCACTGCGACGGATCACGTACTTGTTCTCGAAGCCAAAGCCCGAGAGATCAAGTGCGAGGGTTTCGTCGTCAACAGCCTGCGGAAGTTTACGGATACGGGAGATGATCCGCTCGGTGTACCCGTTCCGGATGAAATCGCTCTCCCAGACGAACCGGTCGTGCGCCACGTTGAGGTTCTTCATAGTGACCTTGAACCCGTCAAGGCACCGCGAGACTTCCCTACGGAATTTTTTGACCGTTGGCGGATCCCCGTTCTCTACCAGCTGCATCAGGGTGTTCACCTGCTGGGTGATCCCGGGGTCTTTCCCGATCTCCCGGTTCGCCGCTATGTAGACACGGGCGATGTGGGCATCCTCCTTCTCGCCCGGCTGCTGCGTGCTGTCGAGGTTATCGAACCCCCAGACCACGATTGCAATCTGGCGGCCCATGTCGTTCACATAATACTGCACTTCGAGCGGATAGCCTGCTTTCCGGAATGCCCGGGCGAGAGTGTCGCCGATGATCGAGTTTCTTATATGTCCCACGTGCAGCGGACCGTTCGGGTTGGCGCTCGTATGCTCAAGTACGACCCGGGTCGGTTTTCGTGGGAGCGTCCCGTAACCGGGTTTCACCGCGGCCTTCAAGGCTTCCGAGACGAATTCTTTGCCGAAGATGAAGTTCAGGTAAGGACCTTTCGCTTCAACAGTTATTCCGGCAAGCTGCGGATTTTTTGCCAATTGGGAAGCGAGCTCCTGTGCAATTTTCACCGGCGCCTGTTTCTTCTCTTTTGCCAGGGTGAATGCAATGGTGGATGCCATGTCGGCATGCTCCCCGCCATCGATGAGTTGTGCCTCCGGAAGACCGGTCTGTTCCTTAAGTGCGTTCCCGATTGTTTCGTATGCCTTGTGCAGCATCAAAGTCCCGTCCTGTAGCGGAGGATCGCTGCGATCCCGCCGAATGCCGTAAAGAGGATCGAACCCTCTTCGAAATCATCAGATATCAGCTCGACTTTTGCACTGCTCTGCTCAGCGAGTTTGGTCAGTTCGTCGATGATATCGATCTCCTCTTCGAGAATGAGCGGGGCGGTACATTTCGGACAGGATCCAAAGGGGATGTCCTGGACCGATTTTCCCGGCTCAAGCTGAACGGTCTTCTCATCGGTGAAGTCACAGCTCTGGCATTTTATCCGGAGCCTTGATTTACGAAGGTTTGCCGAGAGGAGCAGCGTGTCGACTGCACCGATCTCAAGATTTTTTCTGATACTCTCTTCCCCATAGGCTGCATTGTTGTCATCCTTGACGAGCTCCCGTAAGAACTTGTCCATGTACGCCTTCTCCTTGATGACGGTCATGCCCTTGAGCGCGTCTTTTGCCGCATCCACCAGCTCGGAAAGCCCGTCTTCGTTGGTATATGCTACGTCGAAGATCCCGATGATCCGCTTCTGGATCTCGTGGTGGAGGAAGTTACCGGCTTCGAACTCCTCTTTTGTCGGGCTGGGGCCACCGATCAGCACACCCTTGAACCGCTCGAAGAAATCCTTCTCTGCAAGGAAAATGGCACTGGCCCGCTCCCCGATTCTTGTATAGAACTCGGCAATCGCGATCTCCCTGAGGCGCCCGAACCGGGCAGCGGACTGGCCGCCTTTGCGCGTCTTTCCCGGGACTGTTGAGGTTGTACCGCCCACGGGTTCGATCCGGTTGCCGCGTAAAAAGCCCCAGTACGCCTCCCGCCGGTCAAGGACAAGAAGCCCGTAGATGGTCTTTTCTTCGAGCATCTGTTTGAGCGGCTCGAGCTCGAAGTTCGAGCTGCACCGGTACATATAGAGGTTGAGCGGTTCGGGAGGTTCGACAATTGTACACTGGAGATCCGTGCGATCACCGTAGAGTTTTACCGTTCCACAGAAGATCGCGAGTCCATGCTGCGGGGGGCGCTTGTAGTACTTGAGCCTGGAGAGGATGGAGGAGATGGCACTCTGGACGTTGGTTTTGGTCTGTTTGCTCTTGATATTGGCGCACTGGCCAAACTCGTCCTTGAGCTGGTTGGTAACATCGTAGATCTGCTTGTCAGGAGGGATATAGATCGTGATAAGTTCCGTTCCGTCTCCCTGCTGCGACTCGAGTTTCTCGAGTGCTTTTTTGAACTCGTAACGCTTTCGCGCGTCGTCCATCTCCCGTTCTTCCGCCATTGCCGGTCTCAAACCTCTCTGAAGCTATTACTTATTCACACTCACGTGCCATAAATTTGCGCCCATTGTGCTATAAGCCGCTGATCGACATCTGAGTTGATCCCGTGATCGCCATTAAACTCGATAAATGTTTTTGGCTCGTTTGCCGTCGCAAAGAGGGCTCTCCCATCGGCGAAGGGAATGAACGGGTCGGTGGCATTATGGAACATCCAGACCGGGCGGGGAGAGATCCCTGGCAGGTAGGTGCTCGGTTCAAGGGATGTAGCAAACCTCAGGATATCTCCCGACCCGCCCTGATCAAGAACCGCGTCCCGGAGTCCCCAGTCCGCGGTTGAAATCCCCACGTACCCGGCGAATTTCGGATCGACCCCGGCCGCTACTGCCGCGTATCGTCCGCCGTTGCTTCCTCCGACTGCATAGACGGGAACGCTGAACCGGCTGGCAAGCACAGCGCGTGCCGATGAGATGTCGCAGATGGTCAGATAGTACTGGGGCCAGTTGCCACTCTCGAATCTGGCATAATCCGTCTGGGGATTGAACGCGTCGCCCTCTGTCTCCCCACCCCGGCCCCGGATATCGACAAACATGAATGCGTACCCGGCTGCTGCATATGTTACCATCCGCTCTGCATGCCCCGATATTTTCTCCCCGGCACCGGGAATGTACACCATCACGGCTTTTGGCTGTTTTGGATAACTCAGGTACGTTACTACGTCACCGGTTTGAGTGTGCAGGATAAACCGCGATTCCGTGTATGTCTCGTTCGAGAAGAGCATGTTCTCGGTTGTCGTGACGGGTGCACAGGTTACCGAGAGCACACCGTTGTTGTTTACGGAATAGGATGGCGTGGCAGGAGTACTGCTGGTGCATCCGGCAATGGCTGTCGCCGCAATGAGAATTGTAATAAGAATAATGACTGCCCGCATCGTCAGCACCCCAGGCAGCGCTGGATCAGGCAGATCGTCTTCCCATCAACGATATCTCCGTTCCGGATCATCTCCGGAAGGCCACCGATGGCCACATCGATCACTTCAATCACCTCATCCTCGTCTTTCCCATATTCCCGTGACGGTGACAAGTCTCTGGCCTCGAACAGGAAGATCTTTTCATCGGTAAATCCCGGGGTCGTGTAGATGAACCCCCGGGGAATAATCGTCCCGGCTGTAAATCCCGTCTCTTCGATCAGCTCACGGCGGGCCGTTGTCAGCGGGTCTTCACCCTCTTCCATGGTGCCGGCCGGTGCTTCAATGATATGTTCATCAATCGCGTACCGGTACTGCCGCAGGAGCTTGCACATGCCCTCGTGAATGGGAAGAATGGCCACGGCTCCGGAAGGGTGCACGATCACCTTCTCACGCTCCCTGCCTGTCGGGAGACGGATCGTCTTTGTCTCGATCCAGAGGCGTCTGCTACGGAAGATCTCCATTTATCCCTCGTACTCGATCGGGTCCCGGATCCCCACAGCGTCAAACGCCTCCCTGCGGAAGTGGCAGGAGCCACAGGTCCCGCATGCCTTTCCTTCGTTCCGGTAACAGGACCAGGTATGCTCGTAGGGTACTCCAAGCCGGCTGCCCTCGCGTAGGATATCGGTTTTGGCCATGCGGATGAACGGTGCATAGAGCGTGATTTTCGTGGTGTCTTTTGTCCCGAGATCGATCACTTTCTGGAAGGCTTCTATAAATTGCGGGCGGCAGTCGGGATATCCGCTGTAGTCCAGCGACTGGACTCCGATAAAGATTGCATCCGCATCCTTTGCCTCGGCAAAACCGGTGGCAATTGAAAGCAGGTTCGCATTCCGGAACGGGACGTAGGTATTGGGCATATCTGCCCGTTCCGGGTCAAAATCTTCGACAGCGATCTCTTTATCCGTGAGACTGTTCGCCCCGAATTTTGCAAAATAATCGAGGTTGATCTCGACGAATGCCTTTGCGTCCAGGAGTTTTGCGATCTTCTTCGCACTTGCCAGCTCTTTTTGCTCCGTCCGCTGCCCGTAATTCATATGCAGGGCGAGAATATCGTATCCTTTACTCTTTGCCACGTAAGCAAGGGTAGACGAGTCCATTCCTCCCGATAATAAACAAACCGCGTTCATCATTTCACTCCGATGACCTTGTGCAGCTGAACCTGCATCCGGACCGGCAGGTCGTTGGTCAGGATAAATTTTGAGATTACCCGGTAATCCGCTCCGAAAACCGGCGAGAAAAAGATCTCCCCTGCTATCCGGTGCGAGGCGATCACCCCTTGCGCGTACCGGCAGTCGTTTTCATCCTTTACAACAAACTTCACCGTGTCATCCAGGCGGATCTTCCCGAGCAGTCCGAGATCGCTCTGCTCTCCTGAAGACGGGCATTTCACGTCCATGCAGACCGATGCGTACTTCTGGAGCGGAGAGAAGTCGATCGTACCGTTGGTCTCGATATCAATCTCTGTCCCCCGCCGGTGAAGGGAAGCGAGGAGGAGTCCGAGGGCATCTGCCTGCAGGAGGGGTTCACCGCCGGTAATGCAGACATACGTCGGGTTGACGCGCCAGATCTGCTCGAGGACCGTATCCATGCTCATGGAAATCCCCCCGCTGCGGGACTCTTTCGTATCGCACCAGGAACAGTCAAGATTGCAGCCGGCAAGACGGATGAAAAGACATGGCCTGCCCTGGTTCTTTCCCTCTCCCTGGAGGCTCACAAAGATATCAGCGATCTGCATCGGGAAGCTCTGATAATGTGTCGGGCGTCTTCAGCTCCGCATACGCGTTCGGGGATTCCCAGACCCGGATCCGGGACACGGTCGCATCGATCCCCTGCGTTTTACAGATCTCGTACAGATCGTTCCGGATAATGAGCGCAAGCAGTTCGCTGGTGGGATCGCCGGGAGTCGTGATCACATGCTGGAGCTGCCGGATTGCTGCCACCATCGGATCGTCCTGGTTCAGGATGATCTGGTGATCGTATTTTGCCACCACCTGCTTGATCAGGTTGTAATCGATCAGGATATTGGTCTTCGCGTCGGGTTCCCCTTCAATCCAGACCTCCACCTTCCAGCGGTGCCCGTGAAGGCTGGCGCATTTCCCCTTGTAGTGGAGCAGGCGATGGCTCGCATCGATCTGCACTTCCTTGTAGATCCCGACTTTCATTGTACAGTATTTGTTTAAGCAGGATATAAGATTATTATGAGTGAGGAATAATAGTATAAGACAGGCAGGTGGGGTGCCACAATTTATAAATCGATCACCCGCGTTAGTATATATCTCAGTGTGGGTTATCGATAACCACGAAAACAACTAAAACGAGGCTATTTAATGGGACAGGGTAAATTTGCAGCCAGAAAATTGGTTCGGGACTCAAATAAGTTCCGGTGGGCAGACAAGAACTACGCCCGCCGCGAACTCAACCTCGATGTGAAGTCGGATCCCCTCGAGGGTGCGCCACAGGCGAGAGGTATCGTGCTGGAAAAGATCGGTGTTGAAGCCAAGCAGCCCAACTCCGCTATCCGGAAATGCGTTCGCGTCCAGCTTATTAAGAACGGACGCCAGGTAAGCGCTTTTGCAGTCGGCGACGGTGCGATCAACTTCATTGATGAACACGATGAAGTGGAGATCGAAGGTATCGGCGGCCGTCTCGGGCGTTCGATGGGTGATATCCCCGGGGTCAGGTTCGTTGTGACCAAAGTCAACAATGTCTGCCTTCACGAAATGGTCATCGGCCGCAAGGAGAAACCGCGCAGGTGATGCAGATGACGGAAACCGAAGCAACAACTACCGGACAGAAACTTCTGTTCAACAAATGGGATGCCTCCGAAGTCAAGGTCACAGATCCCAGCCTCATGCGCTATGTCACCCTCACCTCCATGATCATCCCCCATACCTGCGGTAAGTTCTCCCGGCAGGAATTCGGGAAGAGCAATATGATGATCGTCGAGCGGTTAATCAACCGCCTGATGCAGACCGAGAATAATACCGGGAAGAAACAGCTTGCAATCCGGATCGTGCGGGACGCATTCGAGATCGTCAACAAGAAGACCAAACGCAACCCCATCGAAGTGCTGGTTGAGGCAATCGCCAACTCAGGTCCCCGGGAAGAGACCGTCCGCTTGAAATATGGTGGTATCAATGTCCCGAAATCTGTCGACACCGCACCCATGCGCAGGGTCGACACCGCCATCGGGTTCCTCGCTGAGGCAACCCTGAAGGCGTCACGCTCCAGCAAGAAGAGCGCAAGTGCAATCCTCGCCGATGAACTGATCGCCGCCTCCAAGGGCGACATGAAGTGTTACTCGGTAGGGAAAAAGGAAGAACGCGAGCGCATTGCAAAATCCGCCCGTTAATCATCTTTTTTGAGGTTATTTTCATGGTCCGCGGCAAAAAATCGGTTGAGCGCGTAACTGAGCTCATGAAGGATCCGAAACATATTCGGAACATCGGTATTGTGGCACACATCGACCACGGCAAGACGACCCTGTCCGACAACCTGCTCGCAGGTGCCGGCATCATATCCGAAGAGCTCGCAGGCAAGCAGCTCTTCATGGACTCGGATGCCGAGGAGCAGGCCCGTGGTATCACCATCGACGCCTCCAACGTCTCAATGGTGCATGAGTATGAAGGTCAGGATTACCTGATCAACATGATCGATACGCCCGGCCACGTTGACTTCGGTGGCGACGTCACCCGTGCGATGCGTGCGGTTGACGGCGCTGTGGTTCTGGTCGATGCGGTTGAGGGCACCATGCCCCAGACCGAGACCGTGCTCCGGCAAGCTTTAAAAGAACAGGTTCGTCCGATCCTCTTCATCAACAAGGTCGACCGGCTTGTCAACGAGCTGAAAGTCGACGAGATGGAGATGCAGATCCGTCTCGGCAAAGTGATCGACAAGGTCAACAAGCTGATCAAGGGCATGAACGAGGAAGCCTACAACAACGGCTGGAAACTCGACGCTGCAAAAGGTACTGTCGCATTTGGTTCAGCACTCTACAACTGGGCAGTCTCCGCACCGTTCATGAAGAAGAGCGGGATCTCGTTCAAGGATGTGTTCGACAAGTGCCGTGCTGGTGACATGAAATACCTGGCAAAGAACAGTCCGCTGTCTGACGTTCTTCTCGATATCGTCGTCAACCAGCTCCCAAACCCTCTCGAAGCACAGAAGCGTCGTATTCCGGTCATCTGGCATGGCGACAAGGAATCCAAGGAAGGCAAGGCCATGATCAGCTGCGACCCGAACGGTCCGGTTGGCCTGATGGTCACCGATATCTCGTTTGACCCGCACGCGGGCGAAGTCGCAACGGGCCGTCTTTTCTCCGGCCGCCTCAAGCGCGGGGATACACTTTATGTCATGGGTTCGGCAATGAAAGAGAACCGGCTCCAGCAGGTCGGTATCTTCATGGGTCCGAAGAGGGTCGAAGTCGAGGAGATTGTCGGCGGGAACATTGCCGCAGTCACCGGTCTCCGGGACGCGATCGTCGGTTCGACCGTTACCAACCTTATGGAGATGACGCCGTTTGAATCACTCAAACACTACAGCGAACCGGTTATGACCGTCGCTGTCGAGGCGAAGAACATGAAGGACCTGCCCAAGCTCGTTGAAGTGCTCCGACAGGTTGCAAAGGAAGACCCCACCCTCGGTATTGCCATCAACGAGGAGACCGGTGAGCACCTGATCTCCGGTATGGGAGAGCTGCACCTTGAGATCGTCACGGGCAGAATCAAGCGCGACAAGGGTGTCGAGATCCTCACTTCCGAGCCTATCGTAGTCTACCGTGAGACCGTCACCCAGAAGATTGAATCCGTAGAAGGCAAGTCACCGAACCGGCACAACCGGTTCTACTTTGACCTCGAAGTCCTGCCCGATGAGATCGTCACCCTGATCAAGAGCGGCGAGGTCTCCATGAACCAGCCGATGCTCGAGCGCCGTGACGCGCTCATGAAGGCCGGCATGGACAAGGATGACGCCAAGAGCATCAAGGATATCAAGGCCACCAACATGCTCATCGACAGGACCAAAGGTGTCCAGTACCTCAACGAGACCATGGAACTGATCATCGAAGGTATCCACGAGGCACTTGCCGGGGGTCCCCTTGCAGATGAGCCGGTCCAGAACCTCAAGATGACACTTGTCGATGTCAAGCTGCACGAAGACGCGATCCACCGCGGTCCTGCACAGGTGATCCCCGCAGTCCGCAGCGCCATCAAGGCTGGTATGCTTATTGCAGGAGATTCACTCCTTGAGCCGGTCCAGAAGATCCAGATCACGGTCCCCATGGACCAGATGGGCGCAGCAACCTCGCAGATCCAGGGACGCCGCGGCCAGGTCTTTGATATGCAGAGCGAGGGCGACACAATAACGGTCGTTGGTAAAGCACCGGTCGCTGAGCTCTTCGGGTTTGCCGGCGATATCCGTTCCGCAACGGAAGGCCGTGCCATGTGGAACACCGAGTTCTCAGGTTTCGAGCTCGTGCCCAACAACATGGTCAAGGATGTCGTCGTGGCAATTCGCAAGCGGAAGGGCTTAAAAGAGCAGATGCCTACCCCAAGCGACTATCTCGCAGTATAAATTTATCCCCGTCCCTTTTTTCCGGGTTTTTTCACCGGTCTTTTTTCGTATCCTGTCGATCCTGACCGAAACGGTAAACATTTATTCCATCTCATTTTCTACCAATGCCGGAAACAATAAAGCAGAAAATCGTTATTTTTGGTGCGTTTGGTGCGGGAAAAACAACGTTGATCAAGACAATCGATCCCGACTCCACCCATATCGAAGCGAACTGCGCGGGTGGTACAACGACCGTGGCCCTCGACTTCGGCCGCGTGGAAATGGACGGCCGTCATCTCCATATCTACGGGACCCCGGGGCAGGAGCGGTTTGAGTTTGCCCGGGAGATCATAGCGAAAGGAATGGACGGGGCAGTCCTGCTGGTAGACGCTGGTTCACCGGTCGATGAATTCACCCGGCATCTTTATTCTTCTCTGACTGCGGCAAAGGTCCCGTTGGTGGTTATCCTCAACAAGTGCGAGGCTGAGGGACCGATACCCGCGGGAATTGCTGCGGAGTTCGGGACAACGCCCGTATGGATCGTCTCGGCACTGAACAGGAAACAGTGTCTTGATGCCCTTCACCGGTTTGCCGGCACGCTGCCGGTCCGTACGAATGGGTCTTCCCGGAGCCGGTAATCTTTCCTGATTTCATTCAGGGCCGGCCGGAGTTTGAAAATTTCTGCCGCTGAAAAATCATCTTTTTTTGTTGCAGTTGATCCCGGTAACTTTGGCATGTCAGGTCCTGAAGAGAGGAAACACTCTGAAAAACCCGCAGGTTCTTCTCCAGCCCGTTCCTGTTCAGGATGTACCCGCGACCCCCCCGCCACGAGTGCTCTCTGGGGATGCCCCGGCGGCAGGGCAGCTCGCATGCCCCCATGAGCTTCAGGAAAAAAACAGATGTTTTCTCCACAGCATCGTTTTTTAATCAATCGCATCATCCATCCTATAACTAGGGGGTGAGATCCTCTCTCCACAAAGCAGGTGGCATAGGGCTGTAAGGGAACCCCCGGTACCCCTTACTTTTTTGCCGGATCAATCCGGAAAAAATGGTCACATATCAGCGACCGGTTGCACGATCTTCCCGGTTACGATGGATACGCCGGCCCGGAAACGCCCCCCTATGGAACACCGCTAAAGAGAAAAAATATCTTCCCGTTTTATGTGTATTTTGATAATCCTGAAGGAATTCGCGGACTTTTTCCAGGCGGTGGACAGGTTGGTCATCAAAGGATGTTCGCCGGGACCGGTGATCCGGCAACGCAGCTCGATACGGGCTTGTTTTGGCTGTACCCGAGATGAAGTCCCCCGGGTGCCGGATAGAAGGGTCGCACCGAAGCAGGAGACCCGGGGATCATATTTTTCCCGGACCCGGATCCGGTGAAATCTCCGATCGCACGATCTTGAGGGGGCTTTGATTATCATAACCGGATAATGAACCAGAGGTTTACCTGAAGGTTTCCCGGGCAGAAATTTTCAATCGAACACTGCCCTGGAAACATGTAAATCCTGCCGGGAAATGTTCGATCCCGAATCTCATTTCCAGGCCGGTGAACCCGGGAAAGAATATTTCCGTAGCTACCCGGATTATGGTCCTTTAAAAAAAATTACTGTGGTTCCGGACGTGTTACGCTATCTCTGCCCTGACAATAACAACGTCCTTGAGCGGGCGATCCCCGTGACCGGTCTTTGTCTTCCCGATCTTGTCCACGATGTCCATACCCTGGACAACCTTGCCGAAGACCGGATGCTTGCCATCGAGGAAGTTGTTGTCCACGAGATTGATGAAGAACTGGCTGCCGCCTGTATTGGGGCCGGCATTCGCCATCGAGATGGTTCCCCGGTCGTTCCGGTTCCCCGGCGAGAACTCATCCTTGATCGCATAGCCCGGTCCGCCCATGCCAGTCCCTTTCGGATCTCCACCCTGGAGCATGAAACCGCTGATGACGCGGTGGAAGATTACGCCGTTGTAGAACCCTTCCCTGACAAGCTTTTCGAAGTTCTCGGCCGTGATCGGCATGTCGGGGGCGAGGGCGATCGTGATCGTGCCCATGTTCGTCTCGAGTTTCACGAGTTTTGGGGATTGATCTGCTTCAGTCATAGCTGGTTAAGAATATGTCATCTCCTGATTATTCTGTGTTGTGAATGACCGGGGGAACCAAGGTGAAGAATTTAAAAAAAGTGTTCAGACCATCACAGCATGGATGATCGTTACATTCTGGAGAGGGCGGTTATTTGCATCGGTCTGCACGTTTCCGATCGCGTCCACCACGTCCATCCCTTCGACAACGTTCCCGAATACCGGATAGTGGCTGTCAAAGCCGGGCTGAAGCGCACTGTTGTTTACGAGATTGATGAAGAACTGGGAGCCACCGCTGTTGGGCAGCCCGGTGTTGGCCATGGCGATTGCGCCGGGGCTGTTTGTTTCGTTGGTCGGCTCGTCCTGGATTGTATAACCCGGTCCGCCCATGCCGGTACCGGTGGGGTCTCCACCCTGGATCATGAAGCCGCTGATGACCCGGTGGAAGATTGTTCCGTCATAGAAGCCCTTATTGACAAGGGTCTCGAAGTTCCCGGCAGTGACCGGCATCGCAGGATCGAGTGCGATGGTAATGTTGCCCATCGTGGTCTCAAGCAGCACCTTCCTGCCAGACAGCGCTGAGGTGTTTGTCATGGTTGCCGTTGTTGTTGCCGTGGCGGTAACTGCTGTGGATACGGTGGCTGTCGTAGCGGCGGGTGTCGGGGTCGCTGCCGCGGTTGTAGCTTCCGGTGTGAGCGTGTTGGTCGCCTGAGCCTGCAAGGTTCCTGCATGTGCTGGCTGGGTGCATCCCGCGCAGAACACAAGTGCTGCCGCAAGAAGACCAAGAATACATAGTGTCCGAGCTGGTGACATCTTCATTATATCGGTGCCACAGGAAAATAGAGGTTACGGGGGACTTTCATCTCCCTGTCAGAGTATGTGTTCACTCTGCTTTCTTTTCAGTATCCCTGATGCCTTTTGTGCCGAAGAAGATCGCACCGACGACAAGGATCATGGATGCAATACCTGTAAGGAGAATGAACCCGCCTTTCGAGGTTTCGTTATTGTAGTCCTTTGCCGATATATCGATGGCGAGCACGGCGACCGTGTTGCCGCCGGAGTCGTTGACTGAATCATCGATGGGGGCGTAGGCACTCAAGAACGAACCGTATTTTGTGGTGTACGGCTCTTTCGATGCGGTCGGGCCGGAGAGGGCGGCAAAGATCTCGTCCCGGTCCGGTGCGGTTGATACTTCGCCGATCTTTGCCGAGCCCAGCGGGTCCAGCGGGTAGAGATCGTCCACGAGGAACGTGGCGGTCTCGTCCGGGTTCACCTTGAGGATATAGGCATTGAGGATGTTGTCATCCATGCTGCGCATGGTCTCCAGGTGTCTTGCAACGGCGAGATATTGCGGCGACATCTCGTCTCCCGGTATGAGCCCGGCAATATCGCTGGCATTGATCTGCGTGGCCATGACACTCACCGTTGACATCATCCCCTGCCGGGTGGAATCCCGGAGGGCGTTCTGTTCGCTGGTATAGGCAAATGCAGTGAGCGCGCCGATGATTACGATTGCGAGGATAGCGCCCACCCAGATCTTTTTGGTTGTTGAGCATGCACAGGTCATTTCAGGATCGCCTCCTGTGGGCAACGCATACCCCGGCCGCCACTGCAAGGCACCCGATGAATGTTACGGGGGATGGTGCGGATGCCGGCGTGGGGGATGGTGCGGGTTGCATACTGATCGCAAGCGGCGTCGTCTGCCCGGTGGTTACGGACGCCGTTGCCGAGTAGTCGACATACCCGGTATACTTCAGCAGGATCTGGTGCTGGCCGGGAGCAATGTTGTTTGGCATTGACGGAGTGTAACCCTGGAACAGGTTGTCCACATAGATTTCAGCACCCGCCGGTGTGGATACGATATTGAAACCTCCGGTTGCCGGGACGGGTGTCGGGTTCGGGCCGACCGCGGTAAGGACTGCATTGATGGGGGTAATGGCATTCGGCTGGACATAGACGGAGTTGATCCAGTCATTGTACCCTCCGGCACTCACTTTGATGAGGCGGTTACCATTTGCCACATTATAGAGCGTGAGTGTGCCTGAAGGGGATATTGTTCCCTGATATGTGCTGTCCATGTATACGCTTGCCCCGGGCATTGAGGTCACTGCTATCGTGCCATAGACTGCCGGGGCCATGATCGCGTTCAGATTCTGGTTGGTATATGCATTGACGTAGACGTTTGCCGTGTAATCGTTATACCCCGTGAGCGTGAGCTGGAAGGCATGGCTTCCCGGGAAGAGGGTGACCGTGAGCGGGCCCTTTCCCTGGTAGGAGCCGTCAACGTAGACGAGTACGTGGTCCGGGTTCGACGTAACCGTGACCGTGCCGGTACTGTGTGGTGCCGGCGGCGACTGCTGCAGTGCCGGGTAGTAGGTTGCCGTCTGGCCGGAGTAGACGTAGACAATCTGCGTATCGGGGGTGTACCCGTTCAGGGACGCCTTCATGGAGTATGATCCCGGCACAAGGTTCGGGATGGTGATGGGTGAATACCCGTAGAAGTTACCGTTCATGTAGATTGCAGCACCGACCGGGCTTGACTGGGCATAGATCGTCCCGCTCTGGACGGGTGGATAGGTTGTCGGTGTTACGATTGGGTTTATAGTCGTGTAAACCGCTACATGGGCCTGCGGCGCCGGCATGCTTGGGAGCGCACCAGACCACGTCGTATACCCGGATTTTGATACGGTAATCGTGCTGATCGGTGATCCCGTGACAACGACCGCTACGCTGCAGACCCCCCCGGCGATGGTGCATTCCGGTGCCCCGTCAAAGTACACCTGTGCCCCATCCACATTGCAATAGGTATCGATCCAGCCCTTGTCTCCGCCGACTTGTGAGGGGGGAATGGTGATAGTCTCCGTGGTCTCGGCAGTCGTGGGTGGTATCGTTGTCACGATCGTCGTCGGTTCGGCAGTTGGCACCGTAGTCATGACCGTAGTCGGCTCAGGCGTAACTAATGTGACCGGTTCCGGTGTCGGCGTGGTGAGGACGCCGATTGGCGACTCCCCATCTGCAACAACCGGTGCGATAATCAAAGCACACAGTGCACAGACCAGGAGTACGGTCAGGAGAATGGTAAGCGTATGTTTCACAGTATCTCTTCCTGTAAGTGTAAATCTTGAAAACCGATCTATTTATAGGGTGGGTTTTATCTCCCTGCAAACCCGGGAGAGGCGATGCATCCCCTCAGAGATCTGCTCTTCTGAAGCGGACGAGAAGTTCAGCCGTATCGTATCTGCCCCTCCCCCGTCTACATAGAACGGGAGGCCGGGCAGCACCGCCACCTTCTGCCTGACCTCTTCATCGAAGACCTTCCGCGAGCTGAGCCCGGGCGGGAGAGTCGCCATAAGAAACATCCCCCCCTCCGGGTGCGTGTGTGGGACAGATGGCATAAGGTCGTCGAAGAGATCGCACATCAAGCGGCATTTCCGGTCATAGACTGCAACGATCTTCCGGATATTGCCATCAAGGTTGTGGTTGGTGAGGTAACTGTGGAGGATCTTCTGGCAGAGGAAGTTTGAGTGAAGGTCTGCTGCCTGCTTGACAATATTGAACTTCGCGAGGATCTCTCGCGGGGCATACATCCACCCGATCCCGAGATCACGGCCTGATCCGGGAGCCAGTGCTTCACCGGCATGCGGGGCCGTGCATCGAAAAAGAGCTCGCCGAATGCATCGTCCTCGTAAAAGACGGTATCCGTGCCTGCGAGGATCTCTGTGATCGCTTTCCGTTTCTCCTGCGAGTATGTCCGTCCTGACGGGTTCTGGGAGTTTGGGATCCCGTAGAAGAACTTCACGTGCGTTGTGGTGACAAGATTCCTGAATGCGGAGAGATCGGGGCCGTCGTCTTCAAGCTGCACGGTATCGATCACCGGCTCGTAGAGCGAGAAGGCCTCGATGGCCCCAAGGTAGCCGGGCCGCTCCATGCCCACGTGGTCCCCTTTGTTGAGGAAGAGCTTGGCAAAGAGATCGAGGCACTGCTGGGAGCCGTTCACGATCTGGATCTCGCCGGCCGATGCAGAAAGGCCGAGGCGCCTGCGGTACCGCTCTGCGATATATTCCCGGAGCGGGAGGTACCCGTCAGTGGTGGTGTACTGGAGCGCTACATGGGGCTCCCCGTCCAGCACGTCGCGGGTTGCCTGCGCGATGCCCTGCGTGTCGATCAGGGCTGCCGACGGGAGGCCACCGGCAAAGGAAATAATGGAAGGATCGGAGGAGACCCGGAAGAGTTCGTTGAGAAAGGACTCCGGTGCCCGGGCCACCCTGTCTGCAAACCTGTACTGCATAGTATCATCCCGGGGACGACCCTGTCCCCGCGGTCCTGCCGGTGCATAGGATGTAGCGGGAGAAAAATGCTATGCGGGGAGGGGCCTGGCAGCGAGACCCGCGGGGATCTTCACGGTGCCGTTCGGGTGCTTCCTTGCCGGAAGAACGGAGATCCCGCTTGCATTCACCGGCAGCGATGATCTTCCTGTTGTTCTTCGTCTTCCTGCCGAAGATCATCCGGCAGGCGATGCTCGTGGATACGAATGCAGCGATCGAGGCGTTCGGGAAGAACGAGCAGGTAAAGAGAGTGTTCTGGACGATCTTTGCTGCCCTTGCCGGGATTGTACTTGCGCAAGTCATGGACCCGGTGACTGCCAAGGGAATCCTGGTAGCGATCACGGGAACCGGAATCTAGGAAAATAAGCAGGGAAGATCCTTGTCGGGTTGACGGTTCCGGGAACCGGGCAGCGCTACCGCCCGGATCTTCCTGGCCTACGGTAGAGATCACGTTTGCCTTCATCGGCAACAGCAATTTTACCGGGCAATGAAAAACGGGAACAAAGACTATTCCCGGTTTTTAATTTTACTTTCCAGGAAATCCGTTTCATTTTTTCAATCGCCGGTTTATGATCAGGCAGATAAGAATCCCTACGCCGATTGAGAACGGTACTGCACCAGGCTGAGCAGTTGCAGCATGCGTTCCTGTCTGCCCGGGTACGGAACCTGTTACCACATTTTCATGTACGGGACCCGGAGGTAACGTGGTATTCGTGAGAGAAACAGGTACAGATACGGGGACGTCAATCACAAAGAGATGGACAAACCCCTCATTGAGGGTCTTGAAATCGGGATCAGAATAGACGATCCGGTATTGGCCAACAGCAAGAAGCTGGGGATGTGTGGTCTTTACCGGAAGAGTTTCACGCACGCCTGAGACCGTGTTGTATACAACAATCGTACCGGCCCGCTCATCGCGCAGGTCAAAATCAGAATACTCCTGCCACACGACAAGATCCCCCGACCGCAGGGGTGCATCAGTCGCGAAAAGATCCCTGCTGATACGGATGGTCGTGCCGGATGATATATTATAGAGATAAACCGCCGGTTTCCCGTTCCGGTAATCCATCCATACGATTGCATTACCGGAAATTTTTGGTTTCTGCTGCAGGCCGCTTTCGGTACAGATCGGCTGCGTGATTCCCGTTCCAAGATCGTACATATAAATATCCCCCCCGGTCGGCTCGTTTCGTTTATCGGTCCATACAATCCGTGAGCCGGAGATCGACGGGTCTGTCTGGTCTCTATCAGCGGTACTGATATTCTGCCGGGTTCCCGTTGTCAGGTTCATGAAGACGATATCCAGATCATTGGAAGAACGATACGGTTTCCTCTTTGCCCATACCACACGATCCCCGTCTATAGCCGGGAGTACGTTCTGCCATTGCTGATCGGGCGCTGATCCATCGGAAGTCAGGGCGGTTTCCCTCCCGCTGGTTGCATCGTACAGGAAGAGATCGTCCCTGCCAAATTCACTCCAGACAATATACCGTCCCGAGACTGCGATGGGAGGCCTGAACTCAGACTTCTGGTGGATTCCCGGCGTCCCGGAGATCATTACGGTGGAATTATCAGTGAGATTCATCAGGTAAATACGGTCCAGGACACGTTTCTCCTCAATCTTTCTCTCGGCCCAGATATTCATCCAGACCAGGTTTGAACCATCGAGAGCGAAGAAACCGGAATATTCGTAATGGTCGGGAGAACTTTCATCTGCGGTAATATTCGGTGAATGGATCAGGATCTCGTGCCCTGCAAGTGCACTTGCATGCAGGGAGAGGAGCACGGTAAACCAGAAGAGCCCCAGGAGAAAAATTCCGGTACGTTTCCTGATCCCGTTCACCGGATAATTATCACAGGGCCGGTTACCCGGAAAAAAATCGGGTGCGGTCGCAAAACGGGATTGTCCCGGTCCATACTTCCTGCGATCTTCCTGCATGAGTATCCTGTTCTTATCCTGTCCTATTGGTTTACTGTAATCTGTTAAGATGTTGTTATATATTAAAAAAATTTCAAAAAAAAGGAAATTATCCTGCGAAATACTTGGACGCAGAATGATCTGATCCCTCAGTGCTCGGGGTGATGGTATATCCCCAAGAATGAACATGGTAGTATCCTGCCGCCGGCCATGCCACATTGTTGTATGCCGAGACATAGGATCCCGATGTCGATCCTGATGTGGAACCTACCGTGCTGTCAGCCGGGTTCTTCAGGAACGATTCCACGTAGATATACGATGCCGACTGCGTACAGGAGGAATAACTGCTGAAATAGATGTGATTCGTGTAGATCGTCAGGTCACCGTGCACCGTCAGTGTCGCAAGAGTTGAATCGGGCTGCACGGTTTTCGGGATTACCCCATTATCTCCGGGCCAGTGCATCTTTCGCTGGTGCATCTCTTTTATGACCTCGTCAGAGACACCGGCGAGCTGCTCGGGATGGACCTGCTCCATGTAATCACCAATGGTGATATCAGAGCCCCAGAGATGGTTGATCTTATCCACCTGGTCAGGAGTTGCCTGAACCATGCGGGTAATATGGCCAGCCGAATCCGCTGCGCTGACAATTGGTATACTCGCGATACAGATGAGGCTTAAACAGGCAAGCATCATCAATAGTTTTGAAAATTCATGTTTCATGTTTTCACCCAGAATTTTTTTATCCGGACTTCAGTTCGATAGAAGTTCATGTTCTGATATTATGATAAAAATAAAATCGTCTTAAATTTTATGTGACAAAATTTTATCGATTAATTTTAATATTCTGGCTCTCAAAAAAGAACTACGGGAACCTGGAAGCGCTATGATCCGGCGTATGCGATCGGTTATACAATATATTTTTCTGGCAACCGTTGCCATCGCCTGCGCCTATGCGATCCTCAATTCCCTTACCCTGGCTCTTTGGGGTGATCCATCGGTGCAGGGTGTGCCCCGCATATTCCACCCTCTCCCGATTGTGATCCTGCATTACGCCAGGATGATCTCCCCGTTGCTCGGCAAAGGCGTAGAGATTGCCATATTCTTGGGTATAGGATTCCTCGCAGTCTTTGGTTTCCGTCAGCTGACAGGAAAAAACCTGCTCGACAATCCCGTCCGGAAAGATCTCGTCGATTTCATCCGGATGCATCCCGGCCTGCACTTCCGTTCAATCATGCGGGGAACCGGCATCAACCGGGGGACTCTCTATTATCACCTGAACCAGCTGAAGTCCCTGAGAATGGTTACTGAAGTGAAAGATGGCGGGTTTACCCGGTATTTCCTGCGAATGAACGGGTTTTCGCCACTTGAACAGAAGATAATCACCCATTCTGATAATCTCATCAGGTACCGGATCATCATCACGTTGAAAGATCATCCCGCTATTGCAAAAACGGAGCTCCAGAAAATTGTTGGAATATCCGGGCCATCCCTCTGGTATCACATGCACCTCCTTGTAGCAGATAAGATCGCCTGCCCTGAACCGGATGGCAGGAGAATCCGCTACTCTCTGACCCGGGAAGTTACTGCGATAGTGAGATCTGACAGGTCCGACCCGGCTTACCCCCGTCCTCAAGCCCAACAGGTCCCGGCCGTATAATGAATTACGGGCACGGCGACAATCCAGACGCCCACAGGTAACATGAACTGGCATCCCGGGCCACCTTGGGCAAGGTTCCCATTAAAAAAATATCTTAAAAGGATTCCCGGTTACAATTCCCGTGCCAGCTGGTGATCTATTACCTGTCAACAGATGTTTCCCGGGGGTCGGATCCATGTCTTCCGGTATTCGATCACCCCGCCCGATACTGAGTCTACGTCAACGGTGAATCCGTCACTGTCGCAGGGATCTTTCTTATCGAGACGATCGTAGACGAATACATACGCGCCTGCGATGCCGGAATCCGGCATACCGATAGGATCGTACCGTTCTTCACTCATGTTGAGAGAGAGAACGCCGTTGCGGTTCCTGATCTCATTGTCGGAAGTGATCCGGGCTGTGCCGGTGGCGATGGCCGGGCTTGCCGGACGGCCAAGACGTTTGACCGGAATCTCATACCATACCAGGCTCCCGGTCCAGGGATCCAACTCTCCCTGGCCGATTCTTTCGTTGTTTTTGAGAAGATCGAACACGAAAGAGGACTGGCTGAATTGGTCTCCCGGGTTGTACGTGATATTCACTTGGTCCGGGTCCAGTTCGGGCAATGCCCTGCGGGCAAGAATGCCAGCCTGGTCTGCCGTAATCGTTCCATTCTCCAGGCTGTCCGATTCGACCGGCGACTGGTATGCCGGAATTGTACCCGAGGCAGTTGCTGACAGAGATACTTTTGCTGCCGGTAACGATGAGGATCGATCCGATGACTGCGGGGTTACCTGATGCGTTTGCCGGCTGTCGAGCACGTAACCTGCAACAATTATCACTATGAATACCACTGCGATAATGATACCAAGATTTTTTTTGTCCATGGAATATACCTCGTATCTCTTTCTGAAGCAAGAACTGGATACTCCGGTGCACAGGTTCAGGCCCGGGTATTTACGCATATTTTTCAGGATTATAAACGAGTTCTGTGACAATCTTTTGAATGTCTGTGTGTATCGTGCTACCCACAAAAGAGAAAATATCGGGATTCTGTTCGCCACACCGGCCGGCGTCGTGCTAACCCGGATCGCGGACCCGGCTACGGCACAGCAGGTTGTCGGGATTACTACGGGGATGATGTGAGATGAGAATTTCGTTTAACCTCATCTCTTTTTAGTTTGTTTTTACTAATGTCTCCCCATCATCCTCCTGTGGACCCGGCGAAGATCCAGGAGTCCGAAGATACGTTGGGGCATACTTTCAATGATAAATGAGTACTGATACGAACACTCCCCATTCCCCGGATATTTTTTCAGGATACCTTACAGAAGAGTGTCCTGAATTTTACTACTCATGAATATAAGGAATCATATTTCCAGAACAACCTCCTTTCCCTCCTCTCCTTCTTTCGTCTTCTTCACGTCGATCAGGAGCGCGAGCACTGCCGCCAGGATCATGATGAGAGAGCCGACGATAAAGATGGTGTGATAGGCAAGGATCTGTGCATCGAGGTACATGAGCGTGGTAGCGGTCTGCATCACCGCAGGTGTGTGCACGTTCACCACGGAGTGGGCCGAAATGGCCAGCATATTATCTTCGACAGACATGTTGAGCAGGGTGGCAAAGATGGCGATCCCGAAGGCACCGGAAACATTACGTACCAGGGCAAGAACCGCTGAAGCGCTGCCGATCTCTTCATTGGGAACGACCGCGGCTATAACGCCCGTGCGCTGGGACATGCCAAAGCCCATTCCGAGCATCATGACACAGAGCGGAATAATGACGTCCAGTGAGCTGGAACGGACGTCCAGGCCAATAAACAGGAACAACCCGATCCCTGCAACAAGCGTACTCAGGGCAATAACGTAGCGCGGCTGGAGCTTCCCAATCATCCCAGCTCCGATGGGTGCCGCGAGCATGATGCAGAAAGCCATGGGGACGAACTGGAGGCCGGTCTCGGTGGCTGTCAGGCCGAGGAAGGTCTGGTCGAAGATGGGGATTAGGAACATCCCCCCCATCAGGCACATGAAGATCAGGAAGTTGTTGACCAGGGTAAAGACGAAGGCGGGGATCTGGAAGAACCTGAAATCGATGATCGGCTCCGGATGCCGGGAATCGATGAGGTAGAATATGTACATAAACAGCCCGGACCCTGCGAAACAGAGCACGATGGGGAGTGATGTCCAGCCCCAGTCATACCCCCGGTCCAGGCCGAAGACGAGGAGGGCCAGGGAAGTGCCCAGTGTTAAAGCACCATACCAGTCGAAGGAGATGCTCTTCCTTTCGCTTACCGATTCCGGAATGAAGGTGAGGGCCATAGCGATCCCGATCAGGCCGATGGGGAGATTGATCAGGAAGACCGATCGCCAGCCGAAGATATCGATGAGCGGGCCGCCGATGAGGGGGCCAAACACGATGGCGAGAGCGAAGGCCGAGGACCAGATCCCGAGCGCCTGGGCCCGTTCCTTGCCATTACTGAAATTTACTGCGATGATCGCCATGGCGGTGGGATAATCGGCAGAGCTCGCGACCGCCTGGATGATGCGGAAGAGGATCATCGAGCCGAGATCCCACGCGAAACCAGCGAGGATTGAGCCTACGATGAAGATGGAGAAACCCCAGAGGTATACTTTTTTCCGGCCGATAGTATCGCCGAGTTTGCCCCACACCGGCACGAAAACTGCGTTTGCGAGAATGTACGCGGTTGCTATCCAGGCCGCATCGGCAGTGAGGATATTGAAATCCAGCATGATCTTCGGTACGGCAAGGTTCACCACTGTCTGGTCCATGGCGCCCAGGAATGTGCCCACCATGACCGTGAGAAGAATCAGCCACCGGTTCCGGTTATTTACTGCCATGAGAGGAAATTATTTTGAAATCCACATCTTCGCAGACATACCGTTTTTGAGTTCAGGATAGGCAGTCACGTCATAGGAGACCCTGACTTCAAATTCCTGCTCCTGCCGCTTGTCAGAGATGGAAAAGACAATATCACCTGTCCGGGAAGATGGTGCAACCTTTTCGACTACCCCCTGGTACTGGGAGGACGGGAAGGCATCGACGGTAAACACTACATGCTGGCCGGGTGCGATATCCTTGAGGCCTTTATCTTCCTGCACCCTCCCGACCACACGGAGCTCCTGGGGGTCGATCATGGTAATCACGGGCGCGGGATCCAGGGACGGGTTTACCAGCTGGCCCGGGGCATTCTCAACACCCGTGATCACACCGCTGGTCTTCGCGACAAGAACCTGATCGCCGACCTTTGCGAGTACCTGATCTTTCCTGACCTGATCCCCGACGGAAACATACACATCAGTGATAATACCCGGGCTCGTTGGATTGATCGAGATGACAGGCGCGGTAATCTGGGAATTTTCGACGTACACCGTGCTCTGGAGGTCGTTCCAGTAGAGAAGCCCGCCGATGGCAGCCAGGATGACGAGGATGGCCAGCCCCCCGAGTAATCGGGGATTGCCGCGTATCTTCTGTATGAGATTGACCGCCTTCCCCTCCGTTTTTACCGGTAAGTCTTCACTCATTGTATCTGAAATCCAATCGATTTGTTCATCTGCGGCTGTCATATCTTCATCATCAGATTGCGGCTGCCGGGGTTCATCATGAAGTCGTGCCATTCGTCAGACTCGTTTATTGCTTCTTCAGCTTCGATGTGATCCATTTCCGCTTCATGTACAGGACGCTGCCGGCAATTACGATGATACCACCCGCTATGACGGGATAGAAGGAACCGGGACCGCCACCGGTAGTTGTTTGTCCGGTAGAATTGCTTATCCCCCCCGGGGATCCTTCCGCAAGCGTGTGAAGATCAAGCGTAATTGTCGATGACTGAGTGTTTCCCTGCGAGTCTTTCCACCGGACCTGTACCGGCACTGCGGAGAGATCCGTGGAGACAAATGTCAGGGTAAATCTCGAAAAATCATCTGATGCCAGCGAACCGATCTCATAGTCCGGGTACGGCCCCACCGGTTTTTCCGGCGCACCGACAGAGACGACCATCCCCTGGGCGTCGGTGATGCCAGCGTTTCCGACTTCGCCGGTCATAGTGCAGGTCCCGGCATTGCCGACAAGTGCGACATTACTGATAAGTGGGATTGCCGCAAACTTGTCCTCGCCGATGTTCAGGGGCAGGACCACCGTAGTTGTATGAACGTTGTCCCCGTTGCGGAAACTGACATTGAAGCTGACATCGGACTGCTGGTGAGGTGTTATGTCGAACGGAATATTCACCGAGGTCCCGGCCGGGATGGACTCCACGTAATCTTCTGAGGGTGATATGTCGCTTCCCGGGGAGGACGCAATGATCAGGACATCGGATATATCTCCGAGCCGCGGGTTCACGATACTTACATTTACCGTATCTGTCTTTTCAAGAGAGAATATTGTGGGTTTGTTTGAGACACTTGCTCTCACGTCGGTCGAGTCGATCTTCAGCTTGATCTGGGCATGCATCGCGGAGGTACCCCATGCGTTTGTGGAAACGGAGAAGAGCGGGAGATATGTCCCATCGGTACCGTCGGCCCGTATCACGAACGTATAATCGGTCGTTGCTCCTGGTCCGACTAACGTAGTGGTGGCAAATGCACCTTTGTTCACGATGTCGACGTGGGGATCCATAAGATCCGGCTGGGATACAGCCACGGAAGCATTCGCAGCATTGGTGACATGAACCGTCAGGGTGCCGGTCTCACCCGGGTAAAAAACACCGGGAGTGAGTTCGTACCCGGATACATATACGAGCGCTGCGGCATCCTGGGGATTCATTACCGAGACGGTACTGGTGGCCGCCCCCGGAGCGATGATCATACATGCCAGCGCGATAAAACTAAAAACAATCAATATTCGTTTCATTTTTCCTGTCCTCTCTTGTCTTGTGTACCCTAACTATTGTACGCCCGGGCCACTCATGGAGAATGCCGTACGTTCTACCGGATCGATCGTAGCCTGGCGTGTTCGTTTTGGCTTCTTTCAAAGTTTCTTATAAAAATACTCATCAGTCATTATTAAAACTAACTATTAAGTCATTTAATTCACCCAACAGTCAGATTTATTATGCATACAGCTCTAAGTAAAATCACCATGCCCAAGGTTGTCCCGGAATACAAGGAAGAAGCAAAGAAAAAGATCATCGCCGCAGGTCGCGAAGTAATGAGCAAAAAAGGATACTACGCCACCACGATGGATGACATCGCTGCCGATGTCGGCGTCAGTAAAGGCGCACTCTACTTGTATTTCGGAAGTAAGGACGAACTGGTCGTTGAGATCGTAAAAGCTCTCCCCGAGCAGATCCGCGAGGTAAAAATGTCGATGTCCCATGCCACCGATCCGATTGATTCCTGGATTGCCGTCCTCGATTTTTTCCTGGAAAATAATGCAGAACAGAATGCTCTTATTTTCGAGCTCCTTTCCATGGCCGCACGGAATCCTGAGATCGCGAAGAGTTTCTCTGACAATATGGAGCTCGGACTCCGGAACGCTACCCTCGGGGTTGCGGAATTGCGACGACGGGGAATTGTTAGTCCGGATGCCGATCCCCGTACTATCGCTTTTGCTATGGCAAGCCTCTTCCAGGGTATCCGGTACTTCTCGCTTATCGGAGTGGGACGGGAAGAGCTCCGTGAGCGTTGGATCGAGATGGGGAAGATTCTGTTTGGATATAAGGGGAACCCGGAACTGGCGGGGAAGGGAAAGCTGGTTGAACGAAAGCCAGCAATCCGATCCAAGACTAAGACGCTCACGTAAAAGGGGAGATGCGTTTAGGTTGATGACCGCTGTTCATCGCGTTCTATTTTCTAACCACTCGCGAGCGTGAAAACGCCCGGAACAGGTTTTGTCCCGGTATCCGCTCAGGAGAAACTTCGCACCTTCCTGATCAGGGCCAGCTGGTTGTTGACCCTGTCCCGTTTCTGCTTCCCGATACAGTCCATGATCACCGCGACCGGCATCGCCAGGGAATAGTATTTGTTCGGGCGCCCCTCCCGGATGATCGGTAGGGTGTTTTTCCTATTTTGGAGGAAAGCCGGGGAACCGGCGGGGGGTCCGGGATCAGGACTTTTACAATGATCGCATCCGGGAAACCCGTCGCCGGCGCGAGGAGTTCCGCATCGGAATTTTCAGGCGAGCTCTTCTTCCAGGCCCGCACTTTTTTATATCATTGGTCCCAACAATTGACTGACTAGTCAATTCTTGTGGTGTTTCCCCATGTTATACCGAACTGTTCCAAAGACTGGCGACAAGCTCTCGATTCTCGGTTTTGGCTGCATGCGCTTCCCCTCCACCCGGACCGGCGGCGTGGATGAAGAGCGGGCGATCCGGCAGATCCGGCACGCGATCGATGCCGGTGTCAACTATTTCGATACAGCCCCGATCTACCACCTCGGGAAGAGCGAGCAGGTGCTGGGCAGGGCGCTTGCCGGCGGGTACCGCGAGAAGGTCCGGATCGCGACCAAGCTCCCCCACTGGTCCGTCTTTGAACGGGAGGACATGGACCGGATCCTGAACGGGCAGCTGAAGACCCTGCAGACCGATCATATTGATTACTACCTCCTCCACAGCCTCGCCGGGGCCAGTTTTAAAAAAATGCGGAACCTCGGGGTTGTTGAGTTCCTCGATGCTGCAAAGAAAGACGGCAGGATTATCAATGCCGGCTTCTCGTTCCACGGGAACGTGAAGGAGTTCAGGGAGATCGTGGATGCCTACGACTGGCAGTTCTGCCAGATCCAGTACAATTACCTCGACGAACAGAACCAGGCGGGAACAGAGGGGCTGCGGTATGCCGTGGCAAAAGGGCTTGCCGTCATCATCATGGAGCCGCTGCGGGGAGGTAACCTTGCCGGAAGAGTGTCCGCATCGATCCAGAAGATCTGGGACGAGGCGCCGGCGAAGCGATCCCCGGCTGAATGGGGCCTGCGCTGGGTTTGGGACCATCCGGAAGTGACCGTGGTACTCTCCGGGATGAACGATGAGGTCCATATCGACGAGAACCTCCGGGTTGCGGATGAAGCCCTGCCGGGCTCACTCACCCCGGATGAACGTGCGCTCATCGACCGGGTGCGGGACGAGTACCGCCGGCTGATGAAGGTCGGGTGCACTGGCTGCGGCTACTGCATGCCCTGCCCCTTCGGCGTGGACATCCCCGGCTGCTTTGCCGGTTACAATGCCCATGCGATTTTCCCCCATGACCGGGCCATAAAGTTCCAGTACCTCGGCCACCACGGCGGCCTCATGGGTGAGAAGTCGCATGCGGGGCTCTGCCGGCAGTGCGGGAAGTGCGCGAAGATCTGCCCCCAGCACCTGCCCATCCCAGCCCTCATGAAGGATGTATCAAAGGAGATGGAGGGCATGATGGGCGTAGTGGTCCCGGTTCTCAGGGGCCTGCTCTGGTGCTCACATAAGATCGGGAGAGTCAGGCGGACGATCACGGGAGAAACGGCCCATGCCTGAACCGGGACCGGACAAGCAGGAAGCGATCCTGAACACGGCGCTCACCCTCTTTACCGAACGGGGCTTTTTCGGGACGCCGACCTCGATGATCTCAAAAGAAGCGGGAGTTGCCACCGGCACCCTATTCTTCTATTTCAAAACCAAGGAAGATCTCATCGATACCCTGTACCGCAGGATCAAGAGTGAGGCAGCGCAGGCCATGTGCCGGGGGATCGGGACGGAAAAGGGCACAAAGGCCAAGCTCCGCCGCCTCTGGTTCAACGCGGTCGAATGGGGTATTCAGAATCCTGCAAAGATGAAGTTCATGGAGCAGTTTGCCTATTCCCCGTTTGTGTCCACGACCGCCCACGAGGAGGGCATGTCCCATTTCCACTTCATGCAGGACCTCGTGAGGGAGGGCATCCGCGAGGGGGTTGTCAGGGATTTCGATCCCCCGCTCCTCTTCTGCATGATGGCCTCGTCCCTCTCCGGCCTGATTGCCCGTGTCTCCTTAACGGATGACCCGGTTGAGCGTGAGGCAATCATCGGGCAGGGGCTGGAGTTTATCTGGAACGGGCTTCTGTGCAGGAGAAAGACACCAAAGAACGACACCATGAGAACACAGGGAAAGGAGTGATCGTATGAAAAATGTGATTGAAGCAACAGACTTATCAAAAGCCTATGGCGATGTACAGGCAGTCGACCACGTGACCCTCTCGGTGAAAGAGGGAGCGCTCTTTGGCCTGCTGGGCCCAAACGGCTCCGGCAAGACCACGATGATCAAGATGCTCACCGGCCAGACGAAACCGACCGGCGGCACGGCGACCGTGCTCGGAGTGGAAGTGATCAGTGACCCGGTCGGGGTGCGGGCCCGTGTGGGGATCATACCGGAGCAGGAGACCCCGCCCAGTTTCCTGACCGCAATAGAGTACCTGGAGTTTGTTGCTGCAGTCCGGAAGATCCCGGAGATCGACAAAAAAGCAGACTTCTGGTTCGATTACCTTGACTTTGCGGACAAGAAGAACGTGCTCTGCAAGGACCTCTCCCGGGGCACCCGACAGAAACTGATGTTCACGCAGGCATTCATCCACGAGCCCGCCCTTGCCCTGATCGATGAGCCGCTGATCAACTTCGACCCGATCATGCAGGACCTGGTCAAGGAGTTCCTTGTCGGGTACGTGAAGAAAGGCCGGACGATCTTCATCTCTACCCACATCCTCGAAGTGGCCGAAGAGATCTGTTCGGAGTTTGCGATCCTCCACAAGGGAAAACTCCTGCATACCGGCCCCGTTGCCGACCTGACCGGAAGGGGGGAACATCTCCCGTCCTTCTTCCTCTCGCTTGTCCGGAAGGATCACCATGCTTGAGCTCTTCAGAAACATGATGAAGGAGGAATGGCGTGTCCATTCCACGATGTTTGGCAGCCTTTCGTTTGCGCTCTTCCCGGTGATGATCTTCGGGATTGCTTTCATGGGCTCGTTTCTCATCCCCCTGATGCATACCACCATCCCGGCCGGCAACCTCACGCTCCTCATTCACGCAAACTACCTGATGCTCGGGATCATGGTAGGCGGGTTCGGGCTCCTCGGCAACGAGGTGATGAACCGGCGGTTCGGCCAGGCAAGCCTGCTCGCCTATTCCGCCCGGAGCCTCCCGCTCTCCGAGAAGTTCATCTTCACAAACTTCGTTGTCAAGGACACGGTCTATTACTTCTTCCTCTGGGTCCTGCCGTTCGGCCTGGGGTATGTGTTGGCTTCGCCGTTCACCGGCGTCCCGCTCGTCCGGGCCCTGCTCCTGCTCCTTACCCTGACACTCTCGTTCCTCTTTGGCCTCTGCGGCGTCTTCTTCCTCTCGGCAGTCTATGCCCGCTCGCGTCCGGCACTCTGGCTCGTCCTGCTTGCACTCGGTGTGGGAGTGGGTGGCCTTTCTGCCGTCACCGGCATGAACCCGGCGCTCTTCTTCCCGCCCCTGCTGCTCAACAGCGCGTTCACGTGGGGGAACCTCGTACTCTCCTGCGCTGTGCTCGCAATCCTCTTCGCTGTCGCGATCTGGCTGTTCAACCCGGAATCCGTTGGATCGGAGAAATCGTACAGGGACTCTTTTGCGCCCCTGATGCAGCGGTTCTCGTTCCTGCCGCACCCCCCGCTCGCTGCCAAGGATACGCTCGACCTGTACCGGAGCGGGAGCATGGTCGGACAGACAATATTCTCGTTCATCCTCCCCCTCGCGGTGATCTGGTTCTTCCTCTCACTGCTGGGCCCGTACTTCCCGCCTCACGGCCTGCTCTTCATATTCGCCATAACTGCCGGGGTGATCGCATCGACGATGTATACGTGGGTGACGATGTTTGACAGCTTCGGGCCGTACGCCTGCCTGCCTGTTGCCGTCAGCACGTTGATCGAGAGCAAGCTCACCACGTTCGCGGTTCTCCAGCTGGTACCGGCCCTCTTCATCGCGGTTGTAGCGCTTCTTTCCGGGGAAGGTGCATATCTTCTCCCCGCCGTGGTGCTCGGGATCTCGGTCTCGTTTTATGCCGTGGGAGTCATGGCTTGGCTGACCGGTCTCTCGCCGAACGTGCTGGTCTATGACGTGAAAGTGCTCGCTGTTTACCTTGTCCTCGTTGGCATCGTCCTGACGGTATTCACCGGTCTCGCCTATGCCAACCCGCTCTATGCCTTTGCATCCCTGGCCCTTGCGATCCTGGCCTGGCTGTTCATCCGGAAGGCAAAGGTGAAGTGGGATGCCGTGGACCCTGCGGGGTTCTGAAACCGGCACTTTTTTTAAGCTGAAAAAAATGAAAACTGTTCAGGATCCGTCATACCGGCGTCACTTCAGGGACGTAGATGTCAGGGAGACCGCCTGCGGCGATTGTGGAGGTATGATTACGATCCCCGGAGTGCTGGAATAATATCCATCTACCGGTCGGCCGTCTGCCCCAAAGTAACCGTTGACCTTCAGCGGTGGTCCGGTGACGGAGGCAGGGGCCATGGTCAGGAGGGCGTTGATCAGGAGCGATACGATAAGAAATGCGCCTATGAGCACCACGAGCAGCCGGAAATTATCTTCTTCCACGATCGTCACCTTTTGGTGCATGAACATTTCCTGTTCAGGTACTTAAATGTCTGGAACTGTCTCCATATGGGCCGGTCTACCGGGTCAGGCTTCCGTTACAAAAAAGGGTTAGGGTTATCTCCCGTCAGGGACGGGATGTTAGGCGGAGTCAGCGACTTCGATCCTGATGATCTCAGAATGGACGGATGCAATGGTCTTGTGCAGTTCCGCATTCTGGGCTTCCCGCACCACTTCTATCTCTTCCCGGATCCTGGCAAGCGCCTCACCTTGGGTGCTGCCATACCCCCGGGCTCCCGGGATCTCCACGCAACGTGCGGTAAAACCGCCCATCTCGTGGGATTCCGTAATGATGGTGTAGTGCATGATTGTACAGGAATGATGGGTTTATTTACAAAGTTTCTGGTCGGAATGGCCATTCCGGGGGCAGGAAAATCCAAAAAAGGTATGAACGCACCCTGAATATGGCCCGTGGTCCACCAGCCCGGAATTAACGGTCCAGGTCCAGCTGCTCCTGAAGCCTCAGGGCTGCCTTCCCGGCCGCGTCATCGAGCGGGACGAGCCGGATGGCATCCGCGGAAGCAACCCCGACCCCGAGTTCTGCAGCCCGGGCGATCTGCTCAAGCCCGAAGATCTTCCCGTCTGCCACGTCAGGCACCGTGCCAAAGGACCGGAGGAGGGCAACACCTGCGGCATCGATGGCAACCCGGTCATTGCCGGCCAGCACGACCCCGGGCCGGATCAGTTTCCCCTTATCCGGGCCGCCGCTTGCAAATCCTTCGGTTGCGTCGAGTACAACCAGATCCGTCCGGAAGAACCGGCTGATCTCAGCGATCATCCGGCGCTGGTGGGGAGAGGTGTGCAGTTCATTCATAAAATCGAAGTTCACGCCCGGCACGGTCCGGGCCACGCAGCCTACGGCGTTCTTGAGCGAGAGGGTGAAGTGCCCGCCATACCGGTGCGTCTTTAAGCAGCAGGTCTGGACCACGTGATCGGCCCGGGCAATGACCGATGCAAGGAAGAATCCCCGGCTCCAGTGGAGACCGGGGGCCTCTATTTCCTGCCAGCCGGTACGGTCGAGTTCATCGAGCACGGTTACGGTAAACCCAAGCTCGCGGGAGAGGGCGAGCACCCCGCACCTGTCCAGCACGTCACGGGTGTTTCCCATCCCGCTCCGCTCGGCAAGGGTGAGCCGGGCGGGCCGTTCCGCAAGGATGGCGCTGCAGATCTCCTTCAGTGTGTCCCGGTGCGTGGACGCCGGGAACGGGTCTGCGCTGTTGAAATTTGCCTTGACTGCAACGCTCGAGCCGGCGAGCACGGAGAGATCGAAACCCCCAAGCACGGTCCGGACCGCGTCCCTGCGGTCCGGTGCACCGGCAATGAACACTTCTGCGTGATCGGCCATTATAGATCCTCACGTGATCCTCTGGCACAGGATCTTATGAACCTGATCCCCGTTTCTGTGCCCTGCCGGTTGTCCGGGACTGGCAGTGGCACCGCGACACAACCGGGATATGGACTGTTTCGTATCCCGGTATCCCTGAGGATCCCTGTCTCCCGTGTCAGGCATCGGTGAGAATCTTCTCGAACGGCTGGACCATCCGGTTCCTGAGGTCCCCGATCACCTTCTTCCGGAAGCAGGTGAATATGGTTAATGGCACGATAAGCGCATTGAAGAGACGTATCCCGTACTCTTTCTGCGGGAAATCGAACTCCCCGTTCTCCCGGTAATACCGGTAGTCGGCCTGGAACGCGATCCGCATCCTGCCCCAGATCGCGTCCCGGAAGATCTTATGCCCCCCGGTGCTGTAGAACGTGGGCGGCGGGATGTAGTGCTCGTCTGCGCACCGGACCAGCTCCGCCGCGAATCGATCGAGCAGCGCATCCAGTTCTCCGGAGTCCGTGGCCTCATCCGTCACGAACCGGGCGTTTGCCTTCCCGTTTTCGGCCCATGCAGTGAGTGTCTCCCTGAGCGGCTGGAGCTGCTGCAGGGGTCCCGCGATGACAAACCCCAGCTGTTTTCTCTCCACGCTTGGGATATGGCCGCGGAAGAAACTCCGATCGAAGAACTGCTTCCATGCGGATGAGAGGTACCGGTCGGTGACCGTACCTGCAAGGATGATGATATCGGCGGGGAGGACCTTCTCTTCAAAAAATGCCCTGTAACCGTCTGTGTAGATGCAGGTATTGTCGTACCCGCACTGGATGCACCCAAGGCATCCTCCCCGGATGTCGGTATCCTGGAGCCGGATGAGCTCAACACTGCCCGAAAATGTCCCGCGGATCCGTTCGATCATCCTGCCGAGATTACTCTCAGGGTTATCCGAATCTGTAAGGATCAGGATCTTCTTCTGTCCCGCGGTCACCGGTGCCGTTACCGGCCCGGGTGTATAGGCGAGTTGCGGCCACACGAGCGGGGCGTAGATCCGCTGGACCGGAGCCCTCTCTTCCGCTGCACGGAAGAAGAGCCTCGCAAAACTCTCCAGGCGCCGGCGTTCCGTCTCCCTCAGGAGATCGCTCATTTCTGCCGAGAACAAGCCGCCGAATCTCATACCGAGATCGTCGCAGACCGCGTGCATGTACTGGTGTGCTGTCTGGTCGAAGAAGTGGATGGATGTCGTAAGGACTGCCGCATATTTTCCCCGGAACGCGGCCCCTGCATCACGTTCATGGATCAGTTCGATGAACCTCTTGTACTGGGAGGGGACGAGCAGGTAATAGAGCGGGAATGCCCAGATTACGGCATCGGCACCGGCAACGGATCTGACAATCTCCTGGAACACTTCGGGTTCACGCTCGATCTTTTTGATCCCGGCTGCAATATTTTCTATGTGGTATTCGTGCTCCGGGAATTTTTTCATGATGTACCGGGCGTACTGCATAGTGACGCTGCGGTCTCCTTTCGGGCTGCCATTTAAAAGAATAATTTTCATTGCTCTCACCACGGGGACAGGATCATTCGTCCGGCTTGTCCGAGAGTTCCAGGATCTTCTTTGCAAATTCCTGGAGAGTGTCTGCCTTCACGAGCGCGATGCCCCGCTCCACGTCGCCGAGTACGAGCATGATGTCTCCCGGTGCAATCCCGAAGAGATCCCGGGCTTCCTTGGGGATCACGATCTGCCCGCGCTCGCCTACACGGACGCTGCCGAAGAGGTGCTTGGTCTTTCCTTCTCTCGGGGCGATCTCACTGGATACCAGATCTTCTTTTCCGCATTTCATACTTTTCATACTTGTATGAATAATCACACATAAATGTTTTCCTGGAACCGGATACGGGTCCACTCAAGGACCCAACCAAAATGTGGAAACACCGGTATCAGTGAGGGTCCCTGGGAAAACGGTACTTGCCCTTTGGTACATGCATTTCGAACCGGGCACCCTGCCCGGGAATCCCGGTCTCGTGGATAGTGATGCCGGTCAACAGCAGGATCTCCTTTGCCAGGAAGAGACCAAAACCGGTATTCCTGCCATATCCCTTCCCGAAGATCTTCTCTTTCTGGGGAGACAGGATCCCGATCCCGTTATCCTCAACGCTGATGATCAGCTCCCCGGCGCCGCGTTCGCACCTGATGATGATCTCCGTGACCTTCTCCCCGTGACGGATCGCGTTGTCAAACAGGTTGTAAAAGACTTTCTCGATCATCGGGTCGGCAAAGATCTCGGTGGCAGCGCAGGTCCTGGAACACCGGACCTCGTTTCTCCCCACGGTCTTTACGATCTGACTGAAGTCAGACCATGCCGGGGCTTTGATGCCCAGTTCCTGGTACGTCTTGGTGAACGCGAGCTGCCGCTCGATCATGGTTGCCGCTGACGTGATCTTTTCCAGGAAGTCTGCGATCGCATGATCGGGATTTTTCATGCCGGCCAGCTGGGCATATCCCTTGAGGAGTGTCAGCTGGTTGACCATGTCATGGCGGGTGATGCTGTTGAGGAGGTTGAGTTTCCGGTTTGCCTCGCGGACTGCCTCTTCCATGGCCCTGGACTCGGTGATGTCCTGCACCGCCCCGTAAATCCGGGTTACCTTTCCGCCGGCACCCATGATCACCCCGTACCGGGCGGTCATGGTCCGGGTCTCTCCGTCAGACCGTACCAGCCGGAAATCCAGGTTCGATGCAAAGCGGGGGTCATTTGTGCCAAGCGCTGCCATGAGGGCTTCCCGGAACCTGCCCTTGTCATCGGGATGGACGAACCGCCGGATAAACGTATCGGAGGGTATCCTCAACCCCCCCTCTTTCTCCGCAGTGGTCGAAAAGAGGGAAAAGATACGATCGTTGAACACAAATACGTCCGTTGCAGTCTCGTATTCCCAGCTCCCGAGCTGAGAGAGGTCTATAGCATTCAGCAGCTGGCCCTGGCTTTCCCTGAGGGCATTCTCCGTTTTCCTGCGTCCGGTGATATCCCGTATTGTGCCTTCAACGCCGAGAACGGTGCCATCCTTATCATAATAGTAATGAGTGCTTGTCGATACCAGCACCGGCGTACCGTTCTTATGCTTCAGGTTCACTTCGAACTCGGTAACTTTCCCGCTCACTGCAAGGGATTCAAGCAACGGTTTCCTGTCGTCAGGGTGAAAGTAGAATGTGTCTGCAATATCCCTGCCGATAAGCTCCCCGAGGTCGTCGTACCCGAGAAGTTCCGTGAGGGAACGACTTGCCCTGACCAGCCTGCCCTCCCGGTCGCTCCGGTAATAGACGTCCTGGATCTGGTTGAGGAGGCTGGTATATTCGGTATTTGCCGCCACCAGTTTCTCTTCTGCCAGTTTTCGTTCCGTGATATCCTGCATCGAGGCGATGCTGCGGGTAGTCCCCGGTATCACATCCACGGTCAGGAAGACCTGGCGTATCACTCCTGAACGCTGCCGGAACCGGAACTCGTAGTGCCGGAGCGCTTCCTCGTTTTGCTGCCTCCGTGCCCGGTGCTGGGCAAGCATCCGGCCCAAGTCTTCCTTCACTACAAAATCGGTCCACTTCTTCCTGTTCTCGATCTCCTTCCGGGAATACCCGCTCAGGTGCTCAAACCCGGAATTTGCCAGGCTGATTGTTGTGTCCTCCTCAATGAGAACGGTGGCGGTCCCGGTGTTCTCGAAGATCGTCCTGTACTTCAGCTCGGACTCCCGCAGCGCATCTTCCGTCTGCCTCCGCGCGGTCATGTCCCGGACCGATGCGAGGACAACCCGTCTTCCCTGGATCTCGAAGGCCGAGAGGAAGACTTCTGCAGGGAATGTGCTGCCGTCCCTGCGCATATGGACCCACTCAAAGTGGTCCCTGCCGTCACGGTACGCCTGGGTGATATGGGTGTTCGCTGCTGCGAGCGATCCCTGCCCGTCCGGCTGGGTAGGCGGGGAGACATCTGATGGGTGAAGGTGGAGGAACACCTCCCGCGACCCGAACCCGAAGAGCTGCAGCGCCTGCTCGTTGCAGTCAAAGAATCCCTCCGTTGTCGAGAGGATAAGGGCGTCTTGGGATTTTTCAAAGAATGCCCGGAACTGTGCCTCACGCTCCCTTATCTGCTGCCCGCTCTTTGCCAGTTCGTCATATTGTGTCCGTAGTTCCTCCTCGGAAGCAGTGATCTGCTCATTTGCTGCCCGGAGTTCCTTTTCAGCGTTCCGCCAGCGAACCGCCTGCCGGATCCTGTGGGTGAGCTCTGCGAACTGGGCCGTCGGGTCCCCGCCCTTCTGGAGGTAGAAGTCGGCCCCGTTGTTGATCGCGTCGATGACAACTTCTTCCCGTCCCCTCCCGGTAAACAGGATGAACGGGACATCCCCATAGGTGGTCCGGATCTCCTTGAGAAACGCAATCCCGTCCATACCGGGCATCTGGTAATCGGAGACAATTGCGTCGCACGAACGGATGATCGTGGATTTGAGTGCTTCTTCCGCTGACTTCATCGTCTCGACAGTAAAACCGCCGGACTGCTCGATAAAGAGCTTCCCGATCTCAAGGAGACCGGGTTCGTCGTCAACGTACAGGACTGAATACGCCAGGTGACCCGCCTCTGGATGAGAATGGAGTAGTCACTGGGATGTGATAAATAATTCCCTTATTATTTCCGGTTCTCCGTGTGCCCGATCGCGGGAGACACTATTAAAAAAACTCCTGTATTGCCGGTTCATCTCACGTTCCCTGTCTTCCCCGGGTCATTCTCAATCCTTCCCTCTGCGATCTCGCAATACCGGGGATCGATATCGATCCCGATCCCTGTCCGCCGGCACTGCCGGGCCGCGACCAG
>Ga0074046_10000025_pt1 | contig 122771 bp, 89 predicted proteins | sample BogForMeECP23OM3_FD_94441 | JGI IMG/M metagenome (GOLD analysis project Ga0074046, IMG submission 94441) | Bog forest soil microbial communities from Calvert Island, British Columbia, Canada - Bog Forest MetaG ECP23OM3 | ecosystem: Environmental > Terrestrial > Soil > Wetlands ... | reverse complement strand
TTAGCCGTTCGGCGCGCGCGTCCTCCCTGAGTTTCAACTCCCCCAACAAAGTGCGAATGCGTTCCGGCGGCGCGAGCGGCCGGAGATTGTTCGCCAAAGTCTTTCGCTTTTGTGCAAAGCAAGCCTTCACAAAATCAAGGAAGGCCTCCGGCTCGCCAACGTCGGATTGCGCGCCAGGACCTGGGAGCCGGAGAGTAACCAGCGCAGACGCCACTTCCGGTGGCGGACTAAAGGCGCTGGGCGGAAGTTTCAGCACCAACTCCGGCCGCGTGTAAAACTGGGTGGCCACGGAAAGATATCCATAGTCTTTGCCGCCCGGTTGCGCGGCGAGGCGCAGGGCCACTTCGAGCTGAATCACGATGTTGATTTCATCGATTTGGTCGGCGAAAGAAAAGAAGCGGTGCAGAGTTGGCGAAGTAATGTAGTAAGGAAGGTTGCCGTATAGGCGAACGCGGCGGCCGGCGGCCAGGCCCCGCAGATCGGTTTCCAGGACATCCCCCGGGACAATCGTGAGATTCGGATGCCTGTCCGCCAACCGCCGCAGCCCCGCGATCAGCGCCGGATCAACCTCCACCGCGTACACGGGAACGCCGCTGCGCGCCAGATGCTCGGTCATCTCGCCGTGCCCGGCGCCAATTTCAATCCAGCAACAATTTGCGTCGGCAGCCGTGGGAACGTGTTCCATCCCGTGCGGGGACACGCCAATCGCCCGCGCAATTTTTTCGCGCCAGCCGGAATCGCTCAGGAAGTGTTGTCCAAGTTTCTGTCGCGCCATGGGGGTCAGCTCTGCCAGTCTATCAGCAGTTTCCCGGGGTCCGGTTAATTGGGAGCCACGAATGGAGTTGACGCTTGGCTGGGCGTCCGATAGCGTAGGAATTTCGTGCTAAACCCATGCGCATACTCTTTGTAGCTTCGGAAGCTTTGCCCTACGCCAAAACCGGTGGCCTCGCCGATGTGGTCGAGGCTCTACCGCGGGCTCTCGTCAAACTGGGCCACGAAGTGGCGGTCTTTCTTCCGCGTTACCGCGGGGTAAAATCTGCGTCAGTGGTGATGCCCAGCTTGACGATCCCCCAAGGCACCCGCCTGCGTTTTCCCTCGATTGCCAGCGGCTCGCTGCTCCGCGGGGTGCGCTACTTTTTTCTGGACGACCCTTTTTACTTCGACCGCGACGGCATCTACGGCGATAAAAACCGCGACTACCCCGACAATGCCGAGCGCTTCACCGAGTTTTCCCGCGCCACCATCGAACTCGCCAAGCACATCTGGATGCCGGACATCTTCCACTGCAACGACTGGCAGACGGCGATGGTCCCGGCGCTGCTGCGGTCCTCGTATGCAGACGATCCGGCGGTCAAGGATATCCCGGTCGTGTTCACGATCCACAACATCGGCTACCACGGCGTATTTCCGCCGGATTCACTGCCGCGCGCGGGTATTCCACAGAGTTTGTTCCATCCGGGAGGCATCGAATTTTTCGGAAACGCGAATTTTCTCAAGGGCGGTCTGATTTATTCCGATTACCTGACCACCGTGAGCCGCAAATACGCTCAGGAAATTCAAACTCCCGAATTCGGATTCGGCCTGGATGGAGTGATCCGTTCGCGAGCCAACAGACTGGTGGGAATTTTAAATGGCGTGGACTATTCGGTTTGGAGCCCGGAGCGGGATACCCTGATTCCCGCCAAATATTCGGCGAAGAATCTCGAAGGCAAGAAGGTCTGCAAAGAGAAACTTCTTGCGGAGTTCAACTTGCATCGTGACAACCTGACCCGCCCGGTGATCGGCATTGTCTCGCGCTTTGCGGACCAGAAAGGCTTTGACCTCATCGCCGCGATTGCGCGCGATTTGATGAACGAAGACGTGATGCTGGCGGTGCTCGGAACTGGTGACCGCCGCTATGAAGAGTTGTTCCGCGCGCTGGCGACGGATTTCCCCGGCCGCGTGGGTGTAAAGATCGCCTACGATAACGACCTTGCTCATCTCGTGGAAGCGGGCTCCGACATGTTTTTAATGCCCTCGCGCTATGAACCCTGCGGGCTGAACCAGATTTACAGCCTGCGTTACGGAACTGTGCCCATCGTGCGCGCCACCGGCGGCCTCGACGACACCATCGAATCCTTCGATCTCGAACACGGCACCGGAACTGGCTTCAAGTTTGCGGAATACTCCGGCGGGGCGCTTTTGCATGCGGTGCGCCAGGCGCTACACTGTTATTCGGACGACGGCATCTGGAAGCGCATTCAATTGAACGGGATGGCCAAGGATTATTCGTGGAACACCTCAGCGGCGGAATATGCGAAACTATATGAGGTTGCCAGGGCAGCACGAAACCAAAAGTCAGTTTTGACATCTAATTAATCCAGGAAAGCGGCTGCCCAAGGGTAGCCTATAGAGGAAACAAAGGTTATGGCTGAAAATATTCTTGCGGTGAACGACGGAAATTTTGATACCGAGGTGCTGACGGCCAGCAAGTCGCAGCCCGTCATGGTCGATTTCTGGGCGGAGTGGTGCCGCCCCTGCCACATGCTGGCGCCCACGGTCGCGGAAATTGCCCAGGATTACGCGGGCAAGCTCAAGGTCACCAAGTTGAACGTGGACGAAGCGATGAACTCTTCCACGCGTTACGGCATTCGCGGCATCCCCACCCTGCTGGTTTTCAAGGACGGCCAGGTGGTCGAGCAGATCGTCGGCGCGGTCCCCAAGGACCAGATCACCAAGGCCCTCGATCGGCACCTCGGCTGATTTCGCCCGGCATTTGAGCCAATATCAATTTGCGAGCACGGCCCGCTTCCTAAGCGGGCCGTAGCTGTTTCTGCAAGCAATGGCGTGCCAGGCAGTGGAGGCGGAAATGGGAGAAAAGAAAAGCGAAGTGATGCGTTGCCACTGGGCCGCGAAACCCCTCAACATCCCCTACCACGATGAAGAGTGGGGCGTCCCAGTACATGACGAGCGCAAGTGGTTCGAGTTCCTGATTCTGGAGGGCGCCCAGGCGGGCTTGAGTTGGGACACAATTCTGCAAAAGCGGGCCCACTACCAAAAAGTCTACGCTGGGTTTGACCCGGGAAAAGTCGCGCGGTTCGACGCCAAGAAATCGCGCCAACTTATGGCCGATCCGGGCATTATCCGCAACCGCCTGAAAATCGCCGCCGCGGTGACCAATGCGCAGGCATTTCTGAAAGTTCAGGAAGAATTCGGAAAGTTCGACTACTACATTTGGGACTTTGTAGGTGGCCAGCCTATCCAGAATAAATGGAAGACCCACGCCCAGCTTCCTGCGGTGACGCCCCTGGCAACGGCCCTGAGCAAGGATCTAAAAAAGCGCGGCTTCCGTTTCGTCGGCCCCACCATCGTCTACGCCTTCATGCAAGCCACCGGCTTGGTCAACGACCACCTGGTGAGTTGCTTCCGCTACCAACATCTCTCGCAAACCTAGCTTGCGAGCCGGGTTTTCCTCTGCTAATTTAGAAAAAGAGCGGGCGTCGTACAATGGCAGTATAGAAGCTTCCCAAGCTTCGGACGTGGGTTCGATTCCCATCGCCCGCTCCAAGAATCCGCAACTTTCACTTTGCTTCGGCTACCCGCACTCACCAACCGTCGCCCGATTTGGGCCCGATGGGAAGGGGTTTCTCGCCCATCTTGCGTCCGAGTAGGCTCCTCTCCGATTACCTATTAACGAGCGGTCCAGCCCAGGTCGATGTCCAGGGCAGCACCAGTAATTCCTGCAGCGGCATCGGAGCACAAGTAGAGCGCGAGGGAGGCCACCTCGTCTGGATCGAGCAAACGGTGGATTGCGGCGGGCGCGGTCATAATCTTCTGGACAACTTCCTCGGGTGAAATCCCGTGTCGTTTTGCTTGTTCCTCAATTTGTTTCTCGACGAGTGGTGTCCGAACATATGCCGGGCAAATGGCGTTACACGTTATGTTGTGTTCGGCAACTTCCAGGGCAACCGTCTTCGTTAAGCCCAACAGGCCGTGTTTGGCAGATATATACGCTGCCTTGAACGGAGAGGCGACTTTGCCATGCAGCGAGGCGACATTGATGATGCGGCCCCATTTCTGCGCAATCATGTGGGGAAGGGCATGCTTACTGCAGAGGAAAGCTCCGGTAAGGATTACCCCGATGAGGTAGTCCCATCGCTCCTCCGGGAAGTCCACGACAGGCGCGATGTGTTGAAGCCCGGCGTTGTTCACCAGAACATCGATCTTGCCGAATCTTTCCATCGTGCTCTCAACCAGCCGCCGGACATCCGCGGATCGAGATACGTCAGTGGCCACGAACGCGCCGGCTGTACCAGTCTTTTCGATTTCCGCTCGAGCGTGTTCCCCCTGCGCAGGATCAATGTCGGCAATGACAAAATTTGCGCCCGCTTGGGAGAAAGCCTTGGCGATGGCATACCCAATCCCGCTCGCACCACCGGTCACAACAGCTACTCGCCCTGTCATGGTATCCTCCTCCGCTGTAAAGGGTTAGGGTTCGCGAACGAGCAACTATCTCAATACCGCGTATCCTCCGCAAAGCCATTTGCTAGCCCTTGGCAATTCTTCATGGCCACCCATGCCGCCCTCATGAATCAGAATTAGCCATCAAGTCCATCCGAAATTCTACTTGACAATGCCCTCAAGCCCGGGTAAAAGTTCTCCCAATCTGAACGAGCGCTCATTTTGACAAAGCGGGCGCTCATTTTGACTATTACAATATATGGCTGCCGAAGGAACGGTTGCAAGGAATGCCTAGGCTGCTCGACAACACATTTGAGAAGAGGAAGCTCAAACTCGAGCGCGCTGCACTGCAACTCTTTACGCGCAAAGGTTTCCACGGCACTACCGTCCGCGAAATCGCAGAGAAGGCGGGTGTGTCCATGGGCACCCTTTACATTTACTACGACACGAAAGAAGAGATCTTTACTGATCTTGTGCAAAGCATGGGCGCAAAGATGGAGGCCTTGCGTCAGAAAAAATTAATTCCACTGTTGATGTCGCTCGATCCGCAATCGTTGCAGGCGCTTGGGATGGCCATCGGTCGAATCGTTTCTGAGAACCTGGATTACTGGCGCTTGATGTACATCGATGTCGTTGAATTCCGCCACAAGCATTTCATTCACAGCTTCCGTGAAATCGCCGGAGGCTTGCGGACTTATTCGAGGTTATTTGCGCAATCGGGAAAGCTCAAGTTTCCAGACGGTGTCGACCCAGCCCTCGCCGTGACAACGATTTATCTAAATTTCTTCACTTATTTTCTAACGGAAAACCTTTTCGGCGCGAAGCGACACTTGGGGATGTCTGACGAAGAAGCGGTTGAGCAGATGATTCGGCTTTATATGCAGGGTCTTAGGGGCAAGGGTCACAAATCTTAAGTTCCGGAGTTCGAGGAGGAGCAATGCAGATGCACAGATTGAAGGGAATCGTGTTCATCGTTGCGATGGTTCTGGTGGGTGCGCTCAGAACACCAGGTCAGACCGCCACTACCGGCCAAATACTCGGCGAAGTTACCGACCCGAGCGGTGGCGTTGTCGGAGGAGCAAAGGTCACCTTGACCAGTGATGCCGGCACGCAACGCGACACCATGACTTCAGGCGCTGGGCACTATGCGTTTTCAGTCTTACCTCCAGGAAAGTACCGCCTCGAAATCAGTGCCTCTGGTTTCGCTATGGAAAAGATCGACGAGGTAACTGTAAAGATTACGGGCACAACCAATGTCGACATCCGCCTAAAGCTCGCCACGCAGAAACAAGAAACCATCACTGTTCAGGCCGAGCCTCCTCTGGTCCAAACGGACAATCCCGGACGTGGCACTGTTATCGAGCAGACGGAAATTCGGCAATTGCCGCTACCAACGCGAAACTTCCAGCAGTTACTGACACTCACCCCCGGAACTTCCGGCCCGGTCCAGAACTCTTCGGAACTGGGTCGTGGAGCCGCCCCGATTTATGTGAATGGACTCCGCGCGACGTCAAACTCAGTGATTATCAATGGCACCGACGCGAACTCCATTGGCACGGGTTCAACCCCAAATTTGGCTGTGCCAGCCACGGATACCCTGCAGGAATTTATCGTTCAGACCAGCCAGTATGACGCGTCCCAGGGACGTGTCGCAGGTGGCATTGTGGCGGCCGTCACAAAGTCCGGAACCAATGAATTTCACGGGAACGCCTATGAATTCTTCCGGAACACCGTACTCGACGCCAACAATTTCTTTTTGAACGCGGCAAAAGTTTCGCGCCCGCCCTACAACCGCAATCAATTCGGTGGCACCTTTGGTGGACCCATTCTGAAGGATCGTCTGTGGTTTTTCGTTTCCTATCAGGGAAGCCGCGAACGCAACTCCACCTCTCTCACGAATTCGATCGGCACGGTCTTCGTGCCTCAGAACCTATCGAACGACCGCTCCACAGCGGGAGTCGATGCGGTGGCAGCGTCCTACGGCCTCGCGCCGTGCGCTACGCCGCCAAACGGCTTCACCCTGGTCCCATGTTTCGATCCGACGGCGCAGTATCTTCTACAAGCAAAACTGCCAAACGGCTCCTACGTGATTCCCTCAGCTCCGAATCCCACCGCGCCAGCGATTGGCCAAGTACCATCGCCCGTTGCGGTGCCCGTGGTTGCGGCGTCTAAATTCCGCGAAGATCAATTCAATACCAATCTGGACTATCAGCTATCCGCGGCCAACCGGATTTCCGCGAAATTCTTTGCCGCAAACAATCCTGCCACACAAGGCCTGTTCGATCTGTTCGGGCTCGCAAATGCTCTCCCGGTTCCGGGCTTTGGAGGCACCGCGAATCTGAATCAAAGGGTGTTCGCGCTGGACGATACCCACCTTATCTCCTCACGCTTGGTGAACGACGCCCATTTTGGGTTTGGCTTCATCTCCACGGGTTCTAAACCTCAGGAGCCATTTACGGCAACACAGGTGGGAATCAGCTCGCCGCTAGGCAATCTGTTCCCCGGTATGCCGGAAATTTCGGTCCCCAACTATTTCGATTTGGGCGCCAATCCTTTCTCCGATAACGGTGGCGTCGAAAAAACCTACACCGTCGGCGACACATTGAGCTGGCAGAAGGGCCGCCACAGCCTGAAGTTCGGAGTGGAGTACAAACATCATGACTTGAACGAGACTTTCAACCTCTACACCCGCGGACAAATTATCTACCTCGGGGCTACCGGCAATACCTTCGAGGATTTCCTGGGTGGGTCTTACGATCTGACTGGACTCACCATTATGGGTTCGGGTGTGAACAACCGGGATAACCGGGCGCACGATTTGGGCGGTTTCGTGAACGATGATTGGAAAGTGTCCGACCGCCTGACCTTCACGTTGGGGCTACGCTACGACTATTTCGGCCCCTTCACCGAGGCGCAGGGACGTTACGTTGGCTTTGATCCCACGAAAATACAGACCGCGGCCATTCCAGGCGTCGGCGTGGCAATTACCGGCGGATTTGTTCAAGCGTCAAACGCCAAGATTCCTCTCCCCGGCATTCCGTTGGTCCAATCTTCTCTTGTTCCTCCCGACAAGAACAATTTTGCGCCGCGGGTCGGCTTTGCCTGGCAGCCATTCTCGAACACAAAACGTCTGGTCGTGCGCGGCGGCTATGGCGTTTACTATGACAGGGCAAATTCTCGGCTGCTCAATAATCAGGTCCTGAACTTCCCCTATTACACCTTGGCGCAGGCATTCTTTACGCCCATTGCCACCCCGTTCGTGAACGTGCCGCAGCCCAGCAGTTACCCGCTGACATTCAATAGTCCCGCTTTCCCCTTTGGAGGCCCGCCTGCGATTATGACCCAAGCACCAACATTTCTGAATCCAACTGGTGCCGCGGTGGTTTCTGCCAATGGCATCTATCCGGACATCCACGATTTCCGCACGCCGTATATTCAGCAGTTCAGTTTGGGCATTCAGAACGAATTTGCCCATAACTGGATGCTCGACGTGAGCTATGTGGGATCCATTGGCCGTAAGCTATATCAGCTCAGGGATTTAAATCAGGCAGTCGTTCAGGTAAGCGGGATCCCTGTTGGCGCTTATTATCCCGGGCTGTCCAGCCTCGCCGTGCAGGGGTTCGGAGTTCATGTCCTGCAAAGTTCCGCGAACTCAAGTTACAACTCCCTGCAGATGGGATTGACAAAACGGTTCTCGAACGGTTTGCAATTCCTGGCCTCCTACACCTACTCACATTCACTGGACGACTATTCCGGTGACGTCACGGGAACCAGCGACATTTCTGTTGTACCCGGCAACGAGACAATTCTGAACAATCACGCGAGCTCCGATTTCGATCGCCGTCATCGCTTCGTTTTCAGTGGCATCTACGACTTGCCGGAGTTCTACAAGGGTGAATCGCGCTTCGCCAAGCAGGCCGCAAACGGCTGGGAACTCGCTAGCGTCTTTACACTGCAGAGCGGCGTCCCATTTTCGGTTCTGACCAACGACAATGCCTTCGTGCAAGCCCGAGCCGACGCCGTGGCAGGGTGCAATCCAGACGTGAGCGGAAGCGTGGAATCGCGGCTGGGCAAATACTTCAACACGGCCTGTTTTATACCAGCCCCAGCCACCGCCGCGGGAGGCTTCGGCGATACGGGGCGCAACATCTTGCGCGGGCCCAATCAACGGAACGTGGATATCTCCATCATCAAATACTTCCCGATCACTGAACGCACAAAGCTTGAATTCCGCTCGGAGTTCTTCAATGCTTTCAACATGGTGAGCTTTGCGAACCCCGTCAACACACTCGCATCGGCCAACAATGGACAGATTGTATCGACAACCACTGGGCCTCGAGTGATTCAGTTCGCGCTGAAGTTTAATTTCTAGGGGGAGTGCCGCCGCAGCCGGACATACGTAAACGCCAAAGCGAACTAGTGTGCGTATTCTTGCTTCCGACTGCCGAGCCAGCAATCTTGACGGCCCGGCCTCTTCGGCTACTCTTAAGACCGACCCTAAGCTGATGGTGCGAAGGGCATTGACTATAAGGACTTAAACGGTGATGAGCGGGGGCGCCGGACTCAAAGTGTGAATCGCGAAGTCTGCCGAGAAGAAAGGTTGCAATGGCTTCTGAGAGGATTTTGCCGCAGGCCTCCATTAGGGTCACTCGCCCAGCCCACGGCCGTCTGCCCGGCGATGGGGTCGAACTCGCATTCGGTTATTGGCCTGGTCGCGGTTCTCCAGTAGTTGCCCTGCATGGCCTGACTGCTTCACACCTGAATTTCATAGGCATTGCCGAACGCCTCGCGGGGCGGTGCGCGCTGTTTGCACTTGATCTGAGAGGCCGTGGCGATTCCGACAAACCCCAGGGACCGTACGGCATGGTCCAACACGCACGTGACGTGGCTGTCGCGATGCGCGCCATGGGGCTCGGCCCGAGCATCATCGTCGGCCACTCTATGGGTGCTTTCGTGGCGACGGCACTCGCAGCACAAGAGCCTCAACTCGTAGCCGGTCTCGTTCTGATCGATGGGGGTTTTGTCCCCGATGCTCCCGCTGCAAGTTCTCCCGGGAAGGGACCCGCAGCCGCGCTCGAGCAGCGTCTTGCGCAGTTGCGCCAAACCTACCCCTCGCGCCAGGCCTATCGAGAATTCTGGCGAACTCAGCCGCATTTCCCTCCTGATGACTGGAATCCTTGGGTCCAAGCTTTTCTGGACTACGAAGTCGCTGGCGATTCGCCCGTCCAGCCGAAAGCCTCAGAGGTGGGAGTGAGAGCTGATCTGGGGGCGGCCTTTGAGCGTGACGCGATCATTGACCGACTGAAATCCATTCGCGTACCTACACTGCTAATCCGGGCCGGCCTCGGATTTACACCCGATCAGCCGCCCCTCTTTCCGGATGCGCTTGCCGACCAGATCCGTGCCTACGTTCCACACCTCGAAGATCATAAGCTTGCTGGCACAACCCATTACACTGTCGCGTTAGGTGAGCACGGGGCTGCGCGGATCGCCGACTTCATCTACGAACTGGCCACCCGGCTAAGTTCGGGCTAGCGACATAAGCTAAGCTCCAGGGGCATATCCAGCGGAAGGAATTTGCCGCCATGGCAGAAGCGGGATGGATAACGGGAGTCGCTCGCGGTGCGGGGGGCACACGCAATTTCAAACTGTGGATGCCCCGAACGCTTGAAAAGGACAAAGCGTGGCCGCTCGTTCTGGTGCTCCACGGTTGCACTCACGACGCCGCAGATATGGCAGAGATCTCCGGGATGAACGAGGTCGCGGAAGCAAATCGGTTCCTGGTTGTGTATCCCGAACAGTCGCGTCTGGCCAATTTAATGAAGTGCTGGAATTGGTTTCATCCCAAGCACCAGGCGCGGGATGCCGGTGAACCCTCGATTCTCGCAGCGGTTGTTACCCAAGTTTGTTCCGCTCACAACGTGGATCTAGATCGCGTTTATGTTGTAGGCGTTTCCGCCGGTGGAGCGATGGCCTCGATTCTTGCAGCCACTTATCCGGATCTTTTCGCAGCCGCTGCTGTGTTTGCTGGCGCAGAATTCAAAGCCGCCACAAGTGTTTCTGAAGGGCTCACCGCGATGGAGAAAGGCGGCCCGGATCCCGTTCAGCAAGGGCAACTTGCCCTTGAGGCAATGCGTAATGGCCTCGCGTGTAAACTGCGGCGGCGTATGCCTGTAATCGTGTTTCACGGCACCGCCGATGCCCGCGTGAGTCTAATCAACGCCGAGCAGACCATCACCCAGTGGAGCAAGACCAATGCGTGTCTCGCGTCGGAACATTCCGAATCCGAGTTTGCCCTGACGGAGAAAATCATCGATGGTGAAGTGCCCGGCGGTTATCGCTACAAAAGGCATCTTTATCTGGAAGCCGATGCACGCTTACTGATGGAAAAGTGGATCGTCCAGGGGCTCGGTCACGCTTGGTCGGGCTCCCCCAAACCAAGCAAATACGGTGACCCCAAGGGTCCCAATGCCAGCACGGAAATCTGGCGTTTTTTCTGCGAAGCCGGCACAAGTGTCGCACCTTCCTTGATCTCGCCAAACTTGCTGCAACCAGGACCCAGCGAGAGAAGCGCATGAACATTGGTTCGCTTCTTCCAAGACATGCCCGGTATCGTACGGATCACACAGCTGTGGTCTTTGAAGAGTGCCGGTTGAGTTTTCGCGAATTCAACGCCCGAGTCAACCGACTTGCGAACGCACTTTCTAATCTGGGTGTAAATAAAGGCGACAAAGTCGCAACAATCCTGCCCAATTGTCTGAACTTACTTGAAACCTACTGGGCTGTTGCAAAGATCGGGGCCGTGGTCGTGCCCTTGAGTCCTCTCCTGCGTGAGAAAGCCTTAGCCGCACTCATTCAGGATTCCGATACAGGAACCATCATCGCCAGCCCCGATTTTGCAGACCCGCTGGCATCGATCAAACGGGCTCTAGGAAATGTCTCCGATGAACGCTGCATACTTACGGGTCCAACGCATGTCCCGGGATTTCAAAACTACGATGAGCTGACAGGTCTCGCCAGTGAGGCCGAGCCTCCTCAGATCGAAATCCTGGATAGCGATCCATACAACATCATCTACAGTAGCGGCACGACCGGGACTCCCAAGGGCATCGTACATACGCACTTCATCCGTGCAATCTACTGCACTCTGTTTGCTTCGACTTTCCGCATGAGCCCCGAAAGCGTGGTGCTCCATTCCGGCTCAATTGTTTTCAACGGCGCCTTCGTCACGCTCATGCCATCGATGTATCTGGGCGCCACATATGTGTTGCAGAAAAGTTTCGATCCGCGAGCATTCGTCGAAACCGTCGAGCGTGAGCGAGTAACGCACGTCATGATGGTCCCGTCGCAGATTGTCGCTCTGCTAAGTTCTCCACACTTCTCGCCCACCGCCTTGGAATCCCTCCAAATGATTTGTACCGTCGGCGCTCCATTACACCTGGAACACAAGCAAAAACTGAACTCCCGCCTCCCTGGCAGGTTCTATGAACTCTACGGGCTGACGGAGGGATTCATTACCGTCCTCGACAAGAATCACTACCCCTCCAAGCCAAACTCTGTCGGCCCGCCGCAGCCCTTTTTTGATATGCGGATCCTAAATGAGCAAGGGAAAGATGCTGCTCCGGGGGAGGTCGGGGAAATTGCCGGACGTGGACCAGCGCTGATGCCCGGTTATTACAAGCGACCTGATTTGACTGCCAAGGCGATTGTCGACGGCTGGCTGTATACGGGCGACCTGGGGTACGTCGATGAAGATGGATTCTTGTATCTGGTAGACAGAAAGAAGGACATGATCGTCAGCGGCGGCACGAACGTATTTCCAAAAGACATTGAAGAAATTGTTGCCCAGCATCCAGCGGTTCGAGAAGTCGCAGTATTTGGCATTCCGCATGAAAGGTGGGGTGAGACACCATTGGCCAGTGTCATTCTGCACCAACCGGGCGCTGTCGCTGCGGAAGCCCTTCGAGATTGGATCAATGAGCGCGTGGATGCCAAACATCAACGTGTCCACGCCGTAGTGATCATGGAGGAATTCCCCCGCAGTCACGCTGGTAAAACACTCAAACGTGTTCTCCGAGATCCCTATTGGGCGGGACGCGGCACGAAAATATAACAGATGGTGTCAGTAACACCCAACGTCCGGCTGTTTCGCTTATTGAATGCCAGTGCGAAAGTTAGAGGCCACCAGAAATCAGCTGAAGGTCTGTGTGAGAAGGCCGGCGAAAGTGCCAAGGGCCACCACGGTCCCGTACGCTGCAGCGGCTACTCTCCAGGAAATGGTCTTGGCCACGACGGAGAATGAAAAGACACTGATGATGCCGAGGGTGCAAAGAATCGTCACGACGTAAGGAAGAGGGACACCTTTAGTCATCGCAATGTAGGAGATGGCCACGTCAAATGCCATCGGAACCGGAAGGAATGCTCCTACCAGGGCGACGAGAATGATGCCGCCGATAGTGGCTTGCCCGATGAGCGCTTGGGCGGGAAGAAGTTCGATAGCGAGCGCGCCAAGAACGGCCGCAAGTATCATCAGCGGAAAAGCGACTCGGAAAACGTACCAAAAGCTCTTAGCGCAAGTGCGAGAAGTGGAAACGAGCGCTTGGGTCCAAGTCTCCGAGACAGGGATTTCGACGGAGCAGATGACGGCGGGTGCAGAATCTAGTTGACGCGACGCCACGGCTGGCGCAAAGACGAAAATTAAAAAGAGAACCGTGGCGAGCTTGAGCAGCGCGACCGGTAACGGAAAGAGCGTGAACGTCATAGCAAGGACAACGACGTTGAGGGCGGGAGAAGCAAACATAGCGGCGAGCACGGATTCCGTGCTCATGCCAGAGGCGTAAAATCCACGCGCGATAGGAGCGACACAGTTGGTGCATACAGCTAAAGGTACGCCAACGGCTGCGCCGAACAACGTATTTAGATAGCGAGACCCGCTGCGGCGACGACGGACCATCGAGAGAAATGTAAGCGCGGCAGGACCAAATAGGAAGGAGAAGGTCATGCCGATACGGTTGGCGTCGAGCCAATTGACGGTAGTGCGCCAGACGCGAGTTGCGAGAGGCATGGTGCGGTCCACTTGATAAACGGTGCCAAAAGTAAGAGCGCCAGCGGCCTTGACCTGCGTGCCAGCGTGATAGCGCTTGACCAGTGCTGGGTAACGTGAATCCACCCAGAAAATGCCGGCGATGGCGACCATGAGAAGAATGGCGAGGGTGCGACTGCGCCAAGTATTGGTGCTGACGACGGACGCCTCGAGGTTGAAAGCGGGAGCTTGAACGGCCATGAGCAGACCCCTTGTCGCCAGAGTGCAAGGCGAACAGCTGAAATTCGCAGGACTATACGAGAACAGCGGTGATGGGGGAATAGTGCAAAAGTATTAGATGCAGGATTCGCAGCGGGTACGCGGCCCGACCCCCTCAGCCAGCAATCCCATGGTCAGCTGGATCCGTTTCAGCTGAAGCGACGGCGGTTAAATCCGATTGTTCTCGGTCTTTATCCCCTGTCACCTACTCGGCGCAGTTCAGATTCCCGCCTGGAGAGTTGTTACTTTTGACAATTCCCAGCAGGGCTCAGCCGCTCTATGCTCCGGTCAACTGCAACCTACGGGGGATCCGGATCTAGACACCCCCGACCCCGGGAGAATGGCCTTCCAAGGCTCAATTCTTTCATTAAGTCGACCGGATCCCCTTCCTATGACCATCAACTCTTGGGCCATGAACCACGCAGATGCCTCGGCACGCGTCGACTAGTGTACAATTGCCACGGTTTTCGAATCTCTGTAGAGAGATTTCCCGCGAATGACGTCGATACTGATTGGACTACATCCGTGAATAAGAGGGCATTTATCAGGCTCATGGCCGCTGCGGCGGCGAGTCCCATTCTTTCGCCTCTCCTGAGCTGGGCGGCAAAGAAAAAGCTAACGAACTGGGCGGGGAATCTCGAGTACAGCACCGACAGCTTGTACCCCGCCAACTCTCTTGAACAGATAACCAGTTACGTCAAGAAACAAAAACAATTCAAGGTGCTGGGAACCCGCCACTGCTTCAACAACATTGCCGACAGCACGCATGGCTTCTTGTCCTTGAAGTCAATGGACGAGGTGGTTGCTCTGAATCCGGAAGCACGAAGCGTCACGCTCAATGCAGGTATGACATACGGTCAATTATGTCCTTACCTGCACAGCAAGGGGCTTGCGCTGCACAATCTGGCCTCCTTGCCCCATATATCCGTAGCCGGAGCGTGCAGCACCGCAACGCACGGTTCGGGTGAAAAGAATGGGAATCTCGCGACGGCGGTGTCCGCGCTTGAGATTGTGACAGCGGGCGGCGAGGTAGTTAAGCTATCTCGGCAAAATGACGGCGAGGCTTTTCAGGGAGCTGTTGTTGGGCTTGGTGCGATCGGTGTCATCACTAAGCTCACCCTCGATATTCAGCCAACTTACATGATGCGGCAGTACGTATATGAGAATCTGCCGCTCAGTGAAATGAAAGACCATTTTGACGCCATTGAATCGAGCGCTTACAGTGTCAGCTTGTTTACCGACTGGCAGAATGGTCTCATCAGAGAGGTTTGGCTCAAGAGTCGCGAGGAGGCCGGGCAAGTCTTCCAGGCAACGCCCGAATTTTTCGGGGCGAAACTTGCTACCAGAAATTTGCACCCCATCTCTGAACTTTCCGCCGAGAATTGCACTGAGCAAATGGGAGTGCCTGGCCCCTGGTATGAGCGGCTGCCTCATTTTCGTATGGGCTTCACGCCCAGCGCCGGGAAAGAATTGCAATCGGAATACTTTGTGCCACGCAAGCATGCGGTTGAAGCCATCCTGGCGATTGAACGATTGCGAGATCAGGTCAGCCCGCACTTATTGATCACCGAAATTCGGACCATCGCCGCGGACAACTTATGGATGAGTCCTTGCTACGAACAGCCAAGTGTGACCATTCACTTTACCTGGAAGCAGGACTGGCCCGCGGTCAGTAAGCTCTTGCCTGTGATTGAAAAAGAGTTGGCGGCATTTGAAGCTCGGCCGCACTGGGGAAAACTGTTTGCGATATCTCCGGCAGAACTGAAATCCAGGTACAAGCGATTGCCCGACTTCATTCAATTGAGCAAGAAATACGATCCCCATGGGAAATTCCGCAACGCATTCCTGGAAAGAAACATCTTCAGCAGTTAATTCTCGATTCGAGCGGAGACGGACTCGCTGGATGTTCTGATGGCAAATGAAAAGACTTCCGAAGACAGTAAAAAGGACCGACCACTTACCAACTGGACTCGCGTTTTTTGTAATTTTTGCCGGCCTGCTGGTTCCCCGTGGCATCGCCCAGGAAGTGCCGAAACCGTCTGTCAGCAAGGTGAGTCCGGCTCAAGACCCCGCTTCGCTCTCAGACGGGGCAAAGTTCGCCGATGTAACTTCCAGCGTGAATATCAATTTCGAGTACATCGCGTCGCACACCTCCAAGAAATATTTGATTGAGACGATGGGGTCTGGCGTGGCGTTGTTTGATTATGACAACGATGGACGCCTGGACATTTTCGTTGTCAATGCTGCTCCGCTCAGCGACCCCACGCCGAAGGGTACGATTCCGGAGAAGACCGGGCCTATATATTGGAATCGCCTTTACCACCAAAAAATCGATGGCACATTTGAGGACGTAACCGAAAAAGCGGGACTCCAAGGCGTGGGTTATGGGATGGGAGTGGCCGTCGGAGATTATGACAACGACGGGTATGAAGACTTATTTGTTACTGCGTATGGCGGAAACAAGTTGTATCACAACAACGGCAACGGAACATTTACTGACGTAACGGAGCAGGCCGGCGTCGCAGGCAGCGGTTGGTCGACGAGCGCGGCGTGGGTTGATCTCGATGGTGACGGGTTGCTTGATCTGGTCGTACTGCGCTACCTCAAATGGGACTTTGACGACATCTACTGTGGTGAGCGGAGAGAGGGCTATCGCTCATACTGCCATCCGGATTCGTTTCATGCAATTTCGCCATTGGTCTATCACAACGATGGAAAAGGCCACTTCACGGAAATCGCGCAAAAATCGGGCCTTGCGATGCCAGGCAAGGGATTAGGCATCGCTCTAGCCGACTATGACCGCGACGGCCGCATCGATCTGTTTTTCGCCAACGACTCCATGCCCGAATTTCTTTACCACAATAGAGGGGATGGCACGTTCGAAGAAGTTGCCCTGCAATCGGGCGTAGCCGTGGACAGCGAAGGTCACACATACGCCGGAATGGGCGTGGACTTTGCGGACTACAACAACGACGGATTGCCCGACTTGGTCGTCACCGACCTGGCCAGCCAAATTTACGCGCTCTATCGAAACAATGGCGACGGCACTTTCAACTACGACAGCTATCCCTCCGGACTCGGCCTCATGAGCATGAAGCATTCCGGTTGGGGCGTGCGATTCCTGGATTACGACAACGATGGTTGGAAGGATCTCCTCATCACCCAGGGACACGACTTGGATACGATTCAACTTACTTTTCCAGACCTTCGTTACAAGGAACCAATGGTGCTCGCCAGAAACACTGGAAAGGGTTTCGTGGATGTTTCCTCGCAAGCTGGAGAGGTGTTTCAAAAAGCATGGGTTGGGCGAGGGTTGGCCGTCGGCGACATTGATAATGACGGGCGATTGGACGCGGTGGTAACCACCAACGACGGCACGCTGCATGTTTTACACAATGCAACGCAAAACCAGAACCATTGGCTAACTTTGGAACTCATCGGGCACAAAAGCAATCGGGATGCGATCGGTGCGGAAGTAAAGGTGGTTACTGCCAAGGGCCCCCAATGGGCAACCGTTTCGACGGCGGGCAGTTATCTCTCTTCGAGCGACAAACGTGTGCACTTCGGCTTCGGGTCCGAGACTCTGGCTCAAACCATCGAAATCCGTTGGCCGAGCGGGATTCATCAAACGCTGAAAGATGTACGTGGAGATCAGATTCTGCAGGTTCAGGAACCATTAGCTGAAGCGCCTTCGAAAAGCCATCCTAAGTAACATCATTTTATCCTGTGGAACTGAGTCCCTCCCGGATCAAGGCTTTTTGGAAACCGCTGAGGTGGCGGTGCCCGACCCCTCTTTCAGTGTGTGGATCGTGTCCACAGCTAAATTGTCGAATCGTTCAACCAGTCCACTGGGCCAGCGCACTTGCACAGCGTCGAGTTTGTCGGCCGTCCCCAGACCAAAGTGCACGCGCAGATCGTTTTGGGAAATATAGCTTGAGCCGCTGCGCACCTCGTCCACCAGGATTCTCCTCCCGATTTTGACGGTGATTTTTGTGCCGATGCCGTCACGATTGGAGCGTGTGCCCACCGTTTTAAAAGCGATCCAGTGATTTGCCGAGCGCACCGTGTTCACCAACAAGCTTGGTTTTGCATAAACATTGTTGATAACAACGGAAATTTGCCCATCGTTCCACAGGTCGCCCACCGCCAACCCACGCGCCGAGGACGCGCTCGTAATTCCGGGCCCTGCCGTCGCCGAGATATCGGTGAAAGTGGCATCGCCATTGTTGTGATACAGAAGGCGCGGCTCTAAATAGCCGCTTCCCAGGTGAAACTTGTCAACCTCCGGGTAAACGTGGCCATTCGCGAGGATGAGGTCCGGCCAACTATCGTTATCGAAATCGAAAAACATAGTGCCCCAGCCCAGATATTGCGTATGGTGACCGAGCCCCGCGGGGAAAGTAACATCCGTGAAAATTCCTCCGCCGTCATTTCGGTATAGGGTTGGAGTGTCGTCGGAAAAATTGGTTTTAAAGATGTCCAGCCGGCCATCGCCGTTGTAGTCGGCAATAGTCGTGCCCATTCCAGCCTGCTCGCGCCCGTCTTCGTTGAAGGAAACACCTGCCATGATTGCAACGTCTGTGAAAGTTCCATCATGATTATTGTGATAGAGGATGCTCGGGGCGCTGTCGCAGGCAATGTAGATATCCGGCCACCCATCATCGTCGAAATCAAATGTGGAAACGCTGAATGCGTATTGTCCGTTGGTCCGGTCGATGTGCGCTTTGGTGGTGACATCGGCAAAAGTGCCGTCGCCTCGATTCTCGTACAATATATTTTTTGCACCCGGCAAACCGCGTGGTCCGCACATCACGGGTACGCCCTTCCACACGCAGGAACTGCCCTGACCCGGAACGGGAGTCGTGGAAATATTGAAGTCCACATAATTGGCGACGATCAGGTCCAGCCGCCCGTCACGGTTGTAATCCACGAACGCGCAACCGGTTCCCCAGGCCTTTCCGGTTCCGGCCACTCCCGCTTTCTCGGCCACTTCAGTGAACACGCCGTGGTCATTGTGATAAAGGCGATTCTTTCCGTAATAGGTGACGTAAAGATCTTCCCAGCCATCATTATCGTAATCACCGGTGCAAACTCCCTGACCCCATCCCGTCGCGACGAGGCCGGCCTTTGCGGTCACATCGGTGAAAGTGCCGTCATGATTGTTGTGATAAAGATGGTTGGTGGGAGCCTGATCCGGAGGAAACCCTTCCAGTGTCGTTCCGTTTACTATGAAAATATCCGGCCACCCGTCATTGTCATAATCAAAAATGGCTACGCCCGTCCCCGTTGTCTCGATGATGTACTTCTTGGTGTCCACCCCCCCAAACACATTCAGTGCGGTCAGTCCTGCTTTCTCCCCAATGTCGACAAAGTTTGCGATGCGCGTGCCTTCGTCAATCTTCTTGGCCACATTTTGGGAAGGCGAGGGGCCCCCGTACAGCAAGATTACCGCAGCCGGCCAGAGCAGCGTTCTGTTGATAAGATTTCGCGTTGCCCCAAAGTTGACACGCTTCAAGCGCCTACCTCACCCTCATTGAGTCGGTTGGGAAATCCCAAGGTGCCAGACCTCCGATACACCACCAGTAAAACCTGCGGAACAACAGTATTCAAACCGTGAATTAATTTTCGAATTTGATTTGTCAGCTCAACTTTAAATTGTGGTTGCCATTGGGTCAAGGAAGCTGCCGAACGTGGAGAGCTCGCTTCTCTCGGATTCTCGGCAAACACCTGCACAACAAGATTTGAATTTGTTGGACCCAGCGTCACTCTTTTTCCCTGTCCCCGGGAGGGAATTGCCACTGCGGAACAAAGAAGTCATCAACAAGATTGCCAGTGGGGGCGACTGGTGTTTCGGCCGATGCCTGCGCATACTTCGCGGCATTTGTCGCGTCTCCGGCACGGCGATAGGCTTGACTGAGAAGTCGCTTGGCCTGAACATTGGCGGGATCCAGCCGAAGCGCTTCCTGGAGATCAGCGATCGCCTCGTTTACATGGCCGAGAGTGAATTGCGTTTTTCCCAAATTCAAGTGAGCCTCGGCGTTGTTCGGTTCTAATTGAACCGCCTGTTGAAAGGCCGCCAGCGCTTGGGCGGGCTTGGCCGCTCGAGCAAGAGCCAATCCCTGAAAATAGCTGATCAGAAACTTGGGTCCCAATTTTTTCTCTGCATCGACCAATTCTGCCGCGGCTTCATCAGCACGGTCGGTTCTAAGCAAAACCTGCGCCAATCCGACGTACCCCATGGGAAGCGGATCACCTGCCGCCACAAGTTCCCGAAACACCGCCTCAGCCTCCACATATCGGCCTGCGGCCAGATAGGCCGCACCCAGTCGCAGATGCAGGGCATACGATTTTGGATTAGCCGCAATTCCTTTTTGGGCTGCGCTTACGGCTTCTGGATAGCGACTGAGTTCCATCAACTCGCGAGTCAGGTTTAGCCAGTTCTCCTCTTCGCCAGGTGCGAGGTTTGCTGCTTGAACGAGGGCATCGACGGACTTCTCCCCTTGATCTAGGTGCGCATAGGCAATCCCAAGCAAAGACCATGTCTCCGCCACTTGGTTCGGAACGTCCGTGCCAGGCCTCGGCGCGGCTTTTAGGTAAACAAGGGCCTCTTTAACGGCTTGGTCATACTTCCCGGCGAACAAATATGCGAGCGCGATGTCAAATTGCGCCCAAATTGCTCCAGCTGGCAGATGACCCACGATTAATTTCTGCACAATGCCAATCGCGGAATCGTTTTCGTGGAGGGATAGGAGCAGGGAAGTTGCTTGGATGGATTGCGCGTCGCTCAAGGGCAAGTTCTTCAGCTGCTCAAGGGACTTGCGTGCATTGTCCTCGCGCCCCAACGCAATATATCCGGTCGTGGTCTGGATAAGGAAGCCGGGTTCCACGGGTAGCGGCTGACGGGAAAGGTCCAATTCATGAAAGGCCTGGACGTATCGCTGCGCATCGAGTTCCACGCGGCCAAGGTAGTAATGGGCAAAGGAGTCGTCGGGAGAGAGTTTGACAGCTTGTTGCAACGTCTCGCGGGCCGATACCAGTTGATGTTCCGTCCATCGGAGGAATCCCAGATTGCGATAAGCGTCTTCCAGTAGGGGATCGAGTCGAATTGCTTCTTGATACTCAGCGGCAGCCTCCGGATTCTTACCCATCTGCGCGAGCAATATCCCGCGGAAATTGCGAATGCGTGCATTTTCCGGAGATTCACGTTCTGCGGCCGTGAATTCCTGGAGCGCCTCGTCAAATCGATTCTCTTTCAGTGCGGCGAGGCCCCTCTGAAAAGCATCGCCTTGCGCGGGAACCTGTTGCCCAGTGAAATGTACAGCGCTGGCGCACAAAGTATCCACACCAGAGCTCAAAAAGAAGAGGAGAATCAGGGAGTAGCTCATTCTATGGATCTTCAGTGGACTTTGTTACTTCACCTAATCGCTCCGTTTGCTTTTCGAGCTTTTGGTGCGACTCACGGTTAAGCGCCGCGGAGAGAGCAAATTCACGCGCCGCTTGCTCTTTCTCCCCCAGAGCCTGGTACACCTTAGCCAGTTTGTAGTGAACTGACCCATCGTGATCCGCGGTGACGGCGATTTTGAAATGTTCCTCGGCTTTGCGGTAGTCATGGAGTTCGGAGTATGCGGTTCCTAGGTCGCGATGAATGTCGACATTTCCCGGATCCGCCGCAAGCGCCCGCAAAAGATATGGCAAGGCCTTATCAGGTTGATGCTCAAGCAGGTAGGTATTTCCAAGGTCGTTCAACGCGCCCGCATGACGCGGGTTGATCGTTAGTTCGGCCGCGAGCTCAACTCGAGCCTCGGGAACTTTGAGATCCTTCCACAACAAATGCCCCAGACTGTAACGGAGATTTGGCGCCGAGGGCTTCAATGCAATGGCTGCGCGGTACTCTTCCATCGCTTTTGCATCATCCCCTCTCGCAGCTTCAAGATCCCCCATCAGTTGATGCACCCGATATGAATTGGGGTCTGCCTGATAAATCTGGAGATACGCGGCCGTCGCCAGTTTTTCGTAGCAGCGCGCTCGCCAGAAGGCCGCCTCGGCCGATGCGCTATCAGTGGCTGGTAATCCCTCGAGTGCTTTGAGCGCATCATCAGGATGCCCCGCTCGAAGCAAAGCGCTCGCCACTCGAATGCGAATGTCAGCAGAAGTTCTAGAAGTGAGTACTTTTCCCGCGCACGGCACGACCTTGGAAAACTCGTCTCGCTGGAGCGCACGGTTGACGCTTGCTTCTGTGCAGTCGTTGCCGGCAGGGTCGTTCGCGCTGGCTGGAGCCGCAAGGCTGGACTCTCCCGCCGCTTGCGACGCATTCCCGTTCTGCTCGGCGAGAAACGCAAGCGCAAGATGCGCCGCTGGGGAATTGCGTGTTCCCAAGTCTGGTGCGAATTTCCGGATTTGCTCGCGGGTCGGATCGGGGAGTTGCTCAATAGAGGAATCACCAAATCCCGTTTCGCGAAGGCCCAGAATTCTTTCCGTTTCCTCCGCGTCTACGGCCAGCGCTTTCTCCCAGTCGTCCAACGCGGCATCCACGCTGCCCTGAATCAGCCGCGCTTCGCCTCGCCTCGCAAATGCCTGCACGTTCGCGGGATTGCGGCGCAACTCCTCGTCAAACTCCCGGATGGACTGGTTCACTTTTCCTGCCCGAAGCAGAACTTCACCCAGTTCTGCATGCAGGCCGGCACGATCCGGAGAAGCCGCCAGCGCGTTCTGAAAATGAATCACAGCGGAAGGCCACTCGTTGCTAGCGGCGTAGCTCTCCGCGAGCAATTGTTCGCTGCGCGAAGAGCCTGGAGCCACTTTCTCCAGATGGGCAACCTCCTGTTTTCCCAATCGCTCATAAGCACTTCCCAGAAGATAGAGAACATCGACATCGTTCGGCCGCAACTCCAGCGCACGATGGAGGGTGCCGACCTCGGCGTGCAATTGGCCGGAGATTTCTTGTGCAGTCGCCAGCCACAGCCAGGTATCCGGGCGATTCGGTTCTGCCCTAAGTGCGGCCTTCAGATACGGAATGGCCTTTGCACCTTCGCCCATCTTGCCATAGTCGACCCCGAGGAAAAAATTCGCTCCGGCAAGCCCAGGCTTGGTCTTGAGTGCGCGGCGGAATTCCACCATCGCTTCCACGGAACGATCCTGGAGCTGATATACCAATCCAAGATTCATATGCACTTCTGCGAAATCCGGCGCGAGGGCAAGCACTGCTTGATACTCCCGTTCGGCCGTGGCGTAGTCATTGTCACGCTGGGCTTGTTGGGCAGCCGAAAAGTGAGATTCAATTGCTGAATTTCTTGCGGTGGCGGGTGGCACGGCCTGGCCGGCCACTGGTGAAGCCAAGGCAGCCAGCTGAGCAAGAAGAACAACCAAGTTCCAGAATCGAAGGGAAGTAATACCCCCTGCCATTAGGTTCATTATTGCGTTTCGCATGTGGCAATCCAGTTCCATCATTCTAATTCTGGGGAGTGCGTTGGGGGGTTTTCTCTATTTCGAGCGCAGAAAGCCGCTCAAATTCGCCAAGCTCAGCCGCACTTGCCGGCGCATTATGCAACTCGCGATAAACCCCAGCCAAAAGATAGTGTGGCTGGGCCGCCGCGGGGTCGGCGGCGATCGCTGCCATGAACTCAGCCTTGGCTTTTTGTAGTTCGTTCTGCGCCTGATAGCATTGTCCGAGTAGCACGTGGACTTGGGGCATGTTGGATTCCGTTGCCTGCGCGACCATCAGGAACGGTAAAGCCTCAGAGAAGCGTTGATAGCGCACGGCAATGTCGCCCAAGTACAGATTCGTCATGGGATCGTTTGGATTCTCCTTGTACGCTTGCTTGAACGCATTCTCGGCGGGTTCAAACTGCCGCTGCGCCCAATAAGCTACTCCGATCGCAAAGTGCATTCCCCCAGCATCTGGACGTTTGGCTAGAGCCGCCTGGTACTGTTCGATGGCGTCAGAATAGCGCTCCTGGTCTGCATAGACCTCTCCCATTAAGGCATGAAGTTGAAAGCAGTCCGGATCCAGCGCCTTAAGCAACTCGATCGAATGCAACGAAGCGTTTTTGTAAAGGCGTGCCAATTCGTAGAGGGCGTCGGCGTCTTTAGGATCCTGGGCAAGGGACTGATTCAGATGCGAAATCGCTTCGTTGGTGCGGCCCGCAGATTGTAAGGCCAGTCCCAGATAATATTGTGTGCGAGGATGGGGCTTTGGCGTCTTCAGCTCCTGTTCAAAACTGTTGATAGCCTGCGTAAAGTCATTTTTCCCGAAGTAAGAGAGCCCTAGAAAGAAATTGACTCCCTTGTATTGCGGATCGCGAGCCAGGACTTGCTTAAACAGCTGAATGGAATCGTCGAATTTGAGTTCCGTCTGCTCCAGAACTCCCAGGCGCTTCAGAGTCTCCAGATTTTCGGGAGAGACTTCCAGCGCTTGTCTGTAGATGCGCTCCGCCGCCTCATAGCTCCCGGCATTTTCTTCCCCCCGTGCCTGTTCGAGCAGGGCCTCTACATTTGCCTGCGTCTGTGCTGCTAAGGCGGGTCTGCTGACGATTGAGCCAAAAGCACCAAACAGCAAGCAGCACGCGGCGCTGTGCAGCGCGCGGCGCCGACCGGAGGCTCTCACTGTTATTGGGCCGATTGATTGCGCTGAACGATTGCCGGCCAAGTTTTTTGTTCCTCACATCGCGCCAGATATTACCAGATCAATGCTTCCGGGGAAGTATAGCAAGCTGGTACCAGCAAGGTTCCGAAGAGCTGCCGGCCAGCACAATTCAAGGCTGGCGGGTCAGCCACTAGTGGATTCGGCGGACAGCGACGAGAGTCGTGGTATTTGGAGCTCCGGAAACGGTCCGGGATCGTATCAAGGCCTCAAACCAGATATTTTGTGAAAGGCTTTCCGTTGCAGAAATGCCAAGCGCATTCATGAGCTGGTGCTGGTTTTCCTCGTCCGCGAGGTACCGGCCAGCCGCTTCAGTGCCTTCCTGTTGCAGACCTTGCAGCACTAGCACGCTGCCGTCGTGCGTGGCGTTCGGAAGAAGAGAAATAGTCGCGTAGTCTTCTCCCATCGTGCCTGTCCACCGGAGCCCTTCGTATTGGGCCTGCTCGCCAGGCAGTGGATTCCTGTTTACAAATACTTTGGCGCTATTTCCGACGACGCCTTCGGTCTCACGGAAGTTGAGCTTGTCCTGGAAGAGCGTTACCCATGGATTGGACCCAGGGCTTCCTATAAATACAAAATTGTTGTGATCCAGATCGCGCATCATCAAGTCTCGCGGGTAGCGAACCTGCACCTGCGTTTGTAGTGGCCCCGCCATCCGATACAGTGACACCACATCGGCAACATCCGCAAACGAAGTGAGTGTCGAGTTTGAAAGATATTCAGTCAAGCGAGTATTGGCCTCACTAATCTTGTTAACCTCGGGGCCTTTCAGAAATCCTCGATGAAGATACTGATCGAGCGACCCGGGCTGACTGGAAAGTATGCGCGCCATCCCATAGTTGCTATCTGCCGTGACAATGATCGTCTGGTGGTGCGTATCGAAGATCTGAGACGAGGGCCAGGAGAGGGTCGGAGTTACTCGCACTGTCTCGGCCGAACGGTGGGTTACCGCCCGGTAGGCAAGCCCTGCGCACAAGAGAGTCAGTAAGCCGCAAAGGAGCCAGGGCACCAGCGCTCGACCGCGCCAACCCAGTAGTGGAATCAGTTTCGCTTCCAGTTCGTTCGGGGCCACGTCGGCTTTTTGGGCTGCTCGGAAGACAGGTGCGTAGGAGCCCTTGGGTATTTCCAGGATAATCGGCTCGTTGCGCCCGTCTTCATTGAAATACTCATGAAGTTTTAGGCGTAACTGGCGCACATGAACCCGTACGGAACTATCCTCAAGGGGGCTGTAGTCGGAAGGCTTATGAAACAGGGCATTGCCAATATGTTGTTCAGTTAACTCGTGGGCGTTGCCGTGCATGGTCTGCTCAGCAAGGTACTGCAGCAACTCCCGGAGACGCGTACTCTTCTGGAAGTGTGGACTGGACACAATCCGTTGTACGAGTTGCCAGCGCTCGTCCGTCTGGAGGTCTGCCATTGCGGGTGATTGTGCGACGCTCATCGTGGTTGGAATCGAAGCCAATCAGTTTTTTTGATTGATTGCAGTGATGCTACCACATTGCTTTTCCAAGTGAAATATCTAACTTACTTCTTTCCAATGGCTTCGAGTGAAGATGTCGGTTCGAATGCCAGTGAATCACCAGGACTTCACTGGTGATACCCTTTGCCCCGCTTGCGGAAAGGTTTACCATGCGCACGCGGTCTGCCGAGAGGGGAAAGGGGAATTTTAATCAGCGAACTCTAGGGGTGCCACGGGCCCTTATAATCATGCGCCGGCAGTTTCGAAAATCGACTACCTGAGGGACACGGAAACGTATGGCCTACCGATTCAGTTCGAGGCGGCGCTTTATCGAGAACTCCATTACTGGTGGATTGGCCCTTGGCTTTGAGCTGCAAGCGAAACCTTTGGGTGGAATCGCTCCGGACCTACCTGCGGGTAACAGTGGGCTGACGCTAAACGTCCACGGCGACGCCAATCAGGGCTATGGAGTCGCCCTCCTCTACAACGGCCAGCCGGTGGCGCAGCACAACAATGGGGGAGAATTTTCCGGAGTCTTCCAGAACGAAGACCGCAGCGTGGAAGACCGCGTGGACGACTGGAAAGCAACTTCGTGGTCCGGCGATGCCGCAACCGTGACCCTACGCGGCGAGTGCCAGCTAAGAAACCTCAACGCCACCGTATTCGTTCGAGTGGACTATCAGCGAATCACTCCTTGCGTGGTACGCAAGAAAATCCAGTTCCGCCAATCCGATATGTTCATGATGTTCTACCAGTTGAGCAATCGCTTGGAACCATCCGAACATCCCGCGAAGTTGTGGAGTTTCGATCAGTTGGACTGGCAAGGTGAATCTTTGCACGAGTATTTCCCGTCCGCGGGATTCCGCCTGAAGAATGGTCTCTGCGTCGGCCTCTTGACCGACTCTGGCTATCGCAATCAGTGGACGCGAATCATTCGGCGGGATGGCAAACCGGTCAAGCCAGCGCCAATGCGCATCCCGGACGCCAACCTTTATTCCGGTGCTTCTCCCAAAGAGCGCAACAATGGCAATTCCTTCGTACAGCAGACGTTTGGCGAGCTCACCCAGCAGCTGGCCGGCGAGCAAGGATTCCAAGAGATCCAACTCCCAAGGATAGCGTCCTGGAAAAAAGTTGGTGAAGCAAGATTGGAAGAACGCGATGATGTGGCAATCGTGTCCACGCGGAGCACCGAGGATGGAGTGGTCATCCCCTTCCCGGCAACAGACGCCGCCGTTCTTTTCGTGCGCATGGAGTACCGTTCGGCTTCTCCAGTGTCGCTCCAGGTCTGGAGAGTGGATGAGCAAATGCGGAAGTTGGAAGACCTCACCCTTTATGACGATGGCGTTCCCGAATCGCCAGATAAATGGTCTGAGTTTCAAACCACCGTATTTGTGCCCGGATCGCAAGCGTATGGCCGCGCTCTGTTTCTTTCTGTTGCTCCTTCGGAGCAGGCTGTGAAGTTGGAGTTACCCGCAGGGGTTGCGAAGTTCGAAGTGCGCGGACTGCAAGTTCGCCGAGTCCCCACCCGCTCCAATCCTTACCACCGGCTGGAAATGGATCGCCCCGAGGAGAAGACCGTGTTCGTGTTTGCGGATAAAACGATTCCCGACACGATCCGGGGGCACCGCCTTGCCAGTCAGCTTTATCTTGCGGAGGGCCTTGATTTCCAGGGAGGGGAAACCGAAAAGGTGGTCTATGCCGACCTTATGATGCTTTCCTGGATTGCAGGTCCCGAGAGTTTCCGGCCGATCCTTGCGCCCAGCATCTGGTATTCAGCGGCCGGGGAGATGTACCTCCGGGACAGCTTCTTCGCCCTCAACGGCATCCACAATCAAAAACTGAATGAAAGCGTGTTCGGCCTGTGGGGCGAAAATCAGGGAGTGGATGGAGCAATCAACACACTGGTAGAACCCAACCTCGCTAACGTGGAACGAAAGTCGAACGATTCCACGCCACTCTGGTTAATGTGGGCTTTCTTGAATCGCCGTCGTTTTGGCGCAAGTTTGCCGATGGATAAGCTAAAAAAAGCTGCGGAATATTGCCTGCATACGTATGATCCGACCCGCGAGGGGCTTTGCCGGGCGCAGTTCGTCCTGGGCCAACTCGACGTCATCCGATACCCCGAGGGCACGTCTGCCATCTGCGAGAACCAGGGCATGCTGGCGGTCACCCTCCGGGTGATTCAGGAGTTGCAGATCCCCGGCCTTAGTGAATCGCTCTCTGAAGAATATATTGCCCGCGCAGAGGTGCAGTATCGCAGCTATTACGATCCCGCGCGAAAATTCATGCGCCCCGCTCGAGATATTACCGATGCCATCGGCTTTGCGGAGATTTTCCCGGAGTACCTCTCTCTTTGGCTCTTTGGCAGGAAAATCCTGACGGATGAGATCGTCGTGAACCACCTCGACCGCATACCGGTAATGATGCCAAAAAAAGAATGCCCACATCCCGAAACCGGCGGCACGGTGCGCCCGATCCTTATCGGGTTGCCAGAAGACGGAAAGGGTTGGAAGTACTTCAACAAGAGTTGGCACCCCATGATCAGTGAGTCCTTCGCCGCAAGCTACGCCAATCGTGCCATGGACGGGATCTACTACAACGGCGGCAGTTGGATGCGGATTGAAATTTGTGGCTATGTCTCAGGAAAGCTCCACGGCTGGAGTGGCGCTCGGAAGGCGATTGAAAACCGGTTATGGGCAGAACTCAATATTGCTCATGATTTTCCGAGCAGTCAGGAGTATCTCGCCACCGACCCTGACCATCCATTTTTTGGCTATCACCGGGTCTTCGCGTGGAATTCGTTCGTGCTCCAGGCACTTGAGTTGGCGGCACTTCGGCACCCCGAAATGGACCCCGACTATCCCGGCCCGCGAAAGCACATTTGAAATTCCATAGAATTCTCCCCGCCATGGCGCAAAACTACTTCTTTTCATAGACAACTTAGTTGCCGCACTCAGCCTGCAGGTGATTCACAATGATTTCACGTGTTATACCCTTTTCTGCAGATGGGACTTAGCCCCACTATCCCTCCACGATATGCACATAGTACAAAACTACTAGTTCTTCGGGTGGGTCGTTTTCAGAGTTTGTTAGGGAAGGTCAGATTCGAGTTTGAGAGTTCAAGGTTGGAAGTATCCACCTGAACCCTAACTTGCTTCTGATCAATGCGGTAGGGGGAGTCCATGAGAAGATTCGTTTACGTTTTTGCACTTTCACTAGCTTTGCTCCTGTGGGCCACAATTCCTATCCATGCCCAGACCACCAACGGCAGCATCGAGGGTGCGGTAACCGACCAGAGCGGCGGGGCGATTTCCGGGGCGAGTGTCACCGCCCGGAACATGGATACGGGACTTACCCAGACGACCACAACTACACAAGCGGGCATCTATTCATTGCAAAACATCCCGCCTGGTCGCTATTCGGTAACCGTCGAGGCCCCCAATCTTAAGAAATACACCAGGGAAGGTGTCACGGTTTCAACCGGGACCGCTGTCTCCCTCGACATCCCGATGCAGGTCGGCGCCGTCTCCGAAAGCATCACAGTTTCAGCTGACGCCAGTCAATTGCAGACCACCACCTCTGAAATAGGCGCAACCGTGGAGTCGAAGTTGGTGGCGAATCTACCGCTGCAGGTCTCCGGCACAATTCGCAATCCCGTCCAGTTTATCGAACTGGTTCCCGGATTTGTGGGTAGCGTTGCAAATGATCCTGGAAGCAACTCGAGCGACGATTTTAAGGTCAACGGCGGGCAGGAAGGTGGAACCGACATCCTTGTAGACGGCGTGTCTATCTCGCTAGTCTCCCCCAACACCCAGTGGAATAAGGGAGTTTCAACGGACGCCGTGGATGAATTCCGCGTGTTGCAAAGCAACTTCTCGGCGGAATACGGGCAGTCGGGCGACGGCATCGTCAGTCTGACTGTAAAATCCGGAACTAACGAGGTGCATGGTTCCGTCTATGATTTCTTGCGAAATGCTGGCTTGGACGCCAACAGTTGGGTGAACAACCTCACGGACCAAAAGCGGAGCGTAGATACCCAGAACGATTTCGGCGCAACCTTTGGTGGTCCGGTTTGGATCCCCAAAGTCTACAATGGGAAAAATAAGACCTTCTTTTTCTTCGCCTACGAGGGATTCCGGCTGAGAAACGGAGGCACCGGAATTGATAGCTTCCCGAACGAAGATTTTCGGGGCGGTAACTTCGCTGCCCTCTGCACCGAAGGTTTCACAAATGGGATTTGTAACAACCTAGCCAACCAGCTTTACGATCCCACGACACACGCGGCCATCCCCGGCGACCTATTGACAAACGACCCCAATTTCACGCCTAGCAAAGTAATGACCAATATCTTTGGGTTGCTGCCCCCGACTAACGGCAGCCTCAACAACAATGTGATCGACCGTTCTGTTTCGAGCACTTCCGCAAACCTGTTCGATGTGAAGATTGATCATATCTTTTCGGATAAACACCGCATTTCCGGCGGATTTGATTATGACAACACCGATACCGGTGGGAGTTCCGATCTGGGTCCCATTTTCGGTTCCCGTACCCCCCAAAGCACTCGCTACGCGCGCATCACTGACAATTACGTTTTCTCACCCACCATTGTCAACCAGGCCATGTTCGGCTTTAGCCGCCGTTTCCGTGGGGAAGTCTCGAATAGTCTCGGCCAGGGGTACCCTGAACAAATCGGTCTCACGGGCGTGAATAACACGACTTTCCCGTGCATCAAATGGGGAGACACCAACTATCAGGTGAATAACTGCGGTGACTCTCAATTTGCAGACAACGTCTACCAAATCACTGATGCTGTGAGCTGGGTCAAAGGAAAACACTCCTTCAAGTTCGGCGGCGAGATCCGCATGCTGCAATTCAACGTACGGCGCCTCACCCAAGGCTCGGGCGAGTTCGATTTTGCCGCCGCCCAGACCAGCAGCACAGGCGACGCTTCGGGTGTCGGAGGAAATTCAGTCGCCAGCGGACTATTTGGCCTGTCCGATACGACTACGCTGAACTATGGCAATTTCAGCGGTGTCCGATATAAGGATTTCGCGATGTATGCGCAGGATTCCTACAGATTCAGCTCTAAACTTACTCTGAACTACGGCCTTCGCTATGATATCGATTTGCCAGCATCCGAGGCCTTTAATCGCTTCTCCGCAGTGGATCCAAACCTACCCAACCCCGATGCAGGAAATATCTTGGGCGCATACACGTATTACGGATATGGAACCGGGCGAAACGGCCAGAAGCGCCCGCAGGACATCTATTACAAAGCGTTCGGCCCACGCGTCGGGTTCGCATACAGCATCAACGATAAGACCGTGGTGCGCGGCGGCTATGGCATCTATTATGAAGCCCTCAAGGAAGGATCTTTTGCCGACCAGGATGGACTTGGCTTTTTCAACCGCCAAACGGTGAACGTGACAAACGGCGGGCCCACGCAGATTGACAACGGCGTAACGCACATCTTCCCGCCCACCGGCCCCCTTACACCGGGTGGTCAGAACAACCAAAACGGCGTCATTCTGGTTCCGCCGAACAGTGGACGTCCCGCCGACATCCAGACTTGGAACTTGGACGTCCAACGCCAAGTCATGAACAACATGATGCTCAGCGTTGCGTATGTCGGATCCAAGGGAACCCACTTGCCGGCCTTGAACATCATTCCCAACCAGGTGAATCCATCGTTTCTGACGCTAGGTAGCGAATTGACGATGCCTGCGTCTTGCCTGGCCGCCGATACTTGTCCGAACTCGGTCGCGGCGGGTCTCTCGTTGCCATACGCGGGGTTTACGGGGAACATCAACCAGCTGCTGCGCCCGTTTCCTCAATACGGCAACTTTAACCAGGAGGACAATTCATTCACCCCAGATCGCACCGGCAATTCCACCTATAACGCGATGCAGTTGCAATTGAACAAGCGCTTTTCCCAAGGTCTTAGCTTTCTGGTTTCCTACACTGTCTCGAAGAACATCACCGACGCAGATTCAGCTGGCCCAGGCGTTTCTGGCTTCATCGGGACGAACAGTTTCATCGGAGAGAACTCTTACAATCGCAAGGCGGAAAAAGCAGTCAGCCAACTTGATACTCCGCAATCTTTGGTGATGAGCTTCTTCTATGAACTGCCGGTGGGACAGGGAAAACAGTTCCTAAATGGCGGGGGCGCGAAAGATCGCATCGTGAGTGGCTGGTACGTTTCCACCATCCTCACCTACCATTCCGGGACGCCCACGGAGGTTTACGGGAATTGCCAAGGTACTGCGGGTGACGTTTTGTTTGGCGGCTGCAACGTAACCGGGGCGGGCGCCCGAGTCAATATCGTTCCGGGCGTACCACAGACGAACAAATCGAATTTCAATCCGACCACGGAACCGTTTTGGAATCCGGCCGCGTTCACGCCGGCAACGAATTGTGCCACTTCGGCAACGACCTGCACGTTCGGCAACGAGCCGCGGTCACTATCAACCGCGCGCAGTTTCGCAGGGAAAAATGAGGACTTCACCATCGGTAAGAAAACACACCTCATTGGCGACAAGGCCCTGATCGATTTCCAGGCCTCCTTCTTCAATATGTTCAACCGACATATTTACTCCACGCCCAGTAACGTCTTTGGGCCCAGTCTGCAGACACCCTTTATTGCTGCAGGCCAGCCAGGCTGCTCGGGACCCCTTGCCTGTGGCTTCGGTGCGGTCACCGGTTCAAGCGGGCCGCGGATCATTCAATTTGGCTTGAAAATCTCGTACTAATATCGGAGAACTCTGCTCAGAGTGAATCGCTGAGCAGAGTTCTATCCACTCCTCAACTACCGGGGTAGCAGCCATATGGGTCAGTTCAATCGGCGTGGCTTCCTGAGAACGCTGCTAGTCACCGCTGTCGGTGCTGGCCCGGTTCGTGCCAGTATCTCCGAGAAAATCACCTGGCCGTTATCCTCCGAAACTGACCTTCCATCGCTCCCCACCAACCTGGAGCACGGTTCCCAACAACTCCGCATCTCTCCATCCGGCGCACCTCTTGCCTTCCAAAACTTCCTGCGAACCGGCGATGAGTGGAAGCCCGCAACTCTGCCTAACAACCCCTTCATCGTCGGCAGTTCCTTTCCACTGGTTACCTCGCGCATTACGAGTGAGGACTCCCGTGTCCGCTGCGAGGGCCAAGGCCAGGCGGAAGGCTTGGACGGCAAGACGTTGTCCTATACCTGGGACTCAGAGATCAGCGTGGTCAGCCCCGCTGCGGACACGCCCTGGTTCCGCTTCCGCACCACACTTCATCTGCCGGCGCCCGTCAAGCTGCATCAGGACACCCGGATTGAGCCACAGATCATCACTTGGTTGAGTTCCACTTCAACTCTGATGGAGGGCCAATCGGGAAGTTGGAGGCGAGTGCTCCTGGAACAGCCAACGCGCAACTCCCTGGGCACCTACGGCAACGATCTCCCGGCAGTCTACCTTCTGGACCAAACCGCCGGCGTCGAAACCCTGATGTACTTCGATTTCAGCGATATGAATTGGATGTCCATTGAAAACCTCCCGCGCTTTCTGGTTTATCGCTGCTCCAGCCTTTCCCGAATCGAACGCGACGGCACCCAGCGCCTGGGTGTCGGGCTCTTGGCAGCTCAGGCCACTGGTAATGTTCTGCCTGCGGGCGAAATCAACTTCACCTACTGGCTGCTCCAACGGCCCATGACCCGTTTGCTGACCGCACAAGAAGCCGTCGCGCGATGGATGCAAGCACTGCTTCCTTTGTTCGAGGAAAAGCTGGCCTGGCCTCCATGCGCCACTTCCTGGAAGGAATTCGCCACCGGCACGGTGGAAGACTTGCAGGACAAGACCTCGGCGCTGATCGAGGCCAAGGGCCACACTGGCCTGCGTGCCTATGTGAAAGCCACCTCACAACTCTGGACCGACGCCCCCGACAACTTCGAGCTGATGACGGTTGCGGATGTCCTCTGGCCCTCGCTGCTTTATCTTCGGCTCCATCCTTCGCCAAGTTTCGAGCACGAATGCAACGATCTGCTCGCGGATCTACCTGCTTTCTATCATCCGGAAACCCACAGCATCAGCAACGATTTCACGCCCAAAAAGGATGAGCGAGCCGATTCCTGGTATCCCTTCGAGAATTCGCTGATCAAGTATCCAATGATTGGATCTTTGACTGACTCCAAAGAAATTACCGACAAGTTTCTGGACGCTTTCCGGACCGCCCAGAAACTAGCCCGGCAATACAACTACCTTTTCCCGATCTACTATCAGGTGGCTACCCTCCAAGCAGAGGGCGCCGGCACGAATTATGCCGTGGGAGGCCTGTACGCCTGGGCAGCAATTCAGGCCCGCCGTTTGACCGGTGAAGAGCAGTACCTGGAAGAAGCGCGGCGAGCAATTCGTGTCTTGTACACGGTTCCCCCGGAACGACTCTTTCACGAGCCTCAGGAACTTGCATATGGTGCGCTGGCGGCGGCGGAACTCGGCATGACCGAGGAGGCGAAGTACATCCTTTACGAACAGCTCCGCATGTTTTATTGGTATTCCGACCCGAGCCAGAAAACCCACGACATTCGCGGAATGGTTCAGGCTGCCGCCTCTATTCTTTATCCCGCCTTTAAAGAAAACGTGGAGGCCATTCTCCCCTGGACCGGAGTCATGAAACGCGGAATCGTGTTCGAGGGCCTGCTGCGCTTTATGGACCAGCAACGCCGAAACAATTTCTATTTCTTTGAGAATTGCACGGCCAACCGCAAGCGGGGTCCCTCCGCATTCATTCCGTTTGAAAACCTGGGCACCTTGGAACTTGCGGGCATGACTGGAAATGTCGGCAAGGAAATCTACGGCGCGGGTGAATGCATTTGGATGTATCTGATGTTTGAAGCCCTGGGGCAGAGCAGTGATCGAGAGTTGATGCTGGTGAACCTTGACCTTCTTGATGCCGCGCACGAAAAAGAATTTCCACCCCGGAAGCTGAACTTTATTCTTTACAATCCGACGCCTGATACCCGGTCCACGAACATCACAATCACGGCGGCCAATCAGCACAATGTTCGCTTGACGGTGAATGGCAATGCTGTTTCCCGGGAATTTCAGGTCCCGAAGCGGTCCTTCATCCAACTGTTGGCCGAGTTTTGATTAATAACCAGCCCATTTCTGTCGCCTTGAGACATTTTTCGCAGCTGTAATTCTTGAGTCTAGTCGGTTCGGTAAGGAAGGAAGTTTTTCCATGAGCAATGTTCCTCTTTTTGTGATTCGTACGGCAAAAACACTCGCGCTTTCCTCTTTGATCTTCGTAGCTTTCGTTGTGGCTGCGGCCATTCCTTTTGTTCCACCTTTTGGGGTATGGACCCGGCTATCGGCCGATCCCATCATTACTCCCATGGGCGATAAGTTCGAGTCTGCGGGAACGTTTAATCCCTCTGTCGTCAAAAAAGATGGGAAGTTTGTGATGCTCTACCGCGCTCAAGATCGCAAAGGCACATCGTCACTTGGCTATGCCGCCAGCGATGACGGCATTCATTTTACTCGACGCCCCGAACCCGTTCTGGTTTCAGAGGCCCCTTATGAAAAAGGAGGGGGCGTAGAAGATCCTCGATTGCAAAAAGTGGGCGACACTTACTACCTGACCTACACCGGATACAACAATGTTGATGCTCAATCGGTGGACAAGGGGGATGCTCAGTTGTGCTTGGCGACCTCAACGGACCTGATTCACTGGCAACGGCAAGGAGTAATTATCCCGAGTTACAAGGGGAAATGGAATGTGAAATGGACCAAATCTGGCGCGATTGTCCCCGAAGAAATCAACGGCAAATACTGGATGTACTATCTGGGCGACGCGAAGGGCAAAGACCAACAGATGGGCGTGGCCTACTCCAACGATCTGCTGCACTGGACTGAGGCCCTCGATCACCCCGTCATGGCCAGCCGTCCAGGTTTTTTTGACTCGCAAGTTGTCGAGCCAGGGCCTCCGCCGATCATAACTCCACAAGGAATCTTCCTGGTTTATAACGGCGCCGACGACAAACTGATCTATTCAACCGGTTGGGTCCTGTTCGACAAGAAAGATCCCACCAGGATACTGGCGCGCTCCGAAAAGCCGGTGTTTGCGCCCGATAAAGATTGGGAAAAAGTTGGACAAGTTCCCAACGTCGTTTTTGTCGAAGGGATGGTTCGGGACGGCAAGCGTTGGCTGTTTTACTACGGCGGGGCAGACAAGACCGTAGGCGTTGCTACGGCGCCAGTGCTCTAGGAGTTTACCTGAGATGATTCCGAGGTACGGTTTTCCTCATTCACAGAGCGCGGCGGCGCCGGCAATGCCCGCATCTTCGCCATAATGCGCCAGCACCAGTGGGATGTCTAATGGGGAAGGGTTGAGGCACGCACCACGCCAGCGGTCACGAATCTCATCGAGGAAGGGCGCGAGCAGGGAAGAAACCCCACCCCCGATTACGATAACGTCTGGTTCCAGGAGGTCGATGATGTTTCCAAGCCAGTATGCCAACAAGTCCAAAGTCTCCTTCATCACTGCCTTGGCAACAGGATCACCCGCAGCATGAGCTCTTCCCACCATCTCGCTGCTGACCTTCTGAATGTCTCCCCCCGCCATCTCCCAGAGAATGGAATTCGGATTCTGCTCAAGTATTTTGCGTGCTCGCCTGGCGATACCCGGACCCGCGGCCAGCGTTTCGATGCAGCCGCGTTTCCCGCAATTGCAAACAGGGCCGTTGTTGTCAATTCCCATATGCCCTCCTTCCGCCGCGGCACCCGTCCTCCCGTGATAAATGCGCCCGTCAAAAAGAATTCCCGTGCCTATACCAGTGCCAACGCTTGCATAAAACAGATTCGGGTAGCCTCGACCTGCACCCCACTTCGCTTCCGCCAGTGCGGCGGCATTGGCGTCATTATCGACTTTCACGGGCACGTTATACATTCGGCGCATTTCTTCGGCCAGCGGATAGTTATGCCAGATCGCGAGATTGGGAGGATTGATGATCACGCCCGTTTTCGGATTCAGGGGGCCCGGCGCGCAGATGCCGATGGCTGCAATCTGGTTCAGCGACGATCCCACGGGGAAGAGGCCGCGAATTGCTGTCGAAACGGCGGTTAGTCCGTTCGATGGCGGGCCCGAAGTCAGCATCAGGGTCTTGTTTCGCGCAACTATTTCGCCGCGCGCATTCACCAGGCCGGCTGCGACTTTGGTTCCCCCAATGTCTACTCCGACGACGACCCGCGATTCATTATTCATATGGTGTCGGACTCGGGTTTGAGTGAGGTGTGGAAATGAGCGGCATGAAACGATTGCATGTAGACGATATGCTCTTGAGTCTCATCTTTTGTCAACCCCTTAAAACTGATTTTTCGCGTACCGTGAGTTCGAAGGGCCGGCCGTTGAGATCAAATGTTGCTTACTTGGCGGTGCGGATCGCAGGAAATCGCCCTTAACTCTAGAAAGGCGTTATGAAACTCAACTCCTATCTCTTGAAGAGCACTGTGGTGGCAGCACTCGGCGGCCTGCTATTCGGATTCGACACCGCCGTGATCGCTGGCGCCACCCATGCTTTGACGGAAACATTTCGTCTATCGCCAGCGGCTTTGGGGATAACGGTCGCCTCAGCGCTCTGGGGAACAATCCTGGCTTCCATGCTTGCCGGCATTCCCGGCGATAAATTTGGCCGCCGCGACAGCTTGCGCGCTATGGCCGTGCTCTATGTCGTCTCCGCTCTCGGCTGCGCCTTGGCGTGGAATTGGACTGCACTCATCCTCTTTCGGTTTATCGGGGGTCTCGGCATCGGTGGTTCATCGGTGCTAGGTCCCATGTATATTGCGGAAGTCGCACCCGCAAAATGGCGCGGCCGGTTGGTAGGTTTGTTCCAGTTCAATATCGTCTTCGGCATCTTGCTCGCCTATCTGTCAAACTACATTCTTGGAACAATGAATTTCGGTTCTGTTGAATGGCGCTGGAAATTGGGTGTCTCCGCGGTTCCCGCCCTTTTTTTCCTGTTGTTGCTATTTGGAATCCCGCGCAGCCCCCGCTGGCTGGTCAAAAAACAAAGAATCGCGGAAGCGAGAGACGTCCTGCGGATGACAGGAGAAGAAAACTACGAAGTGGAGCTCCAGGAAATCATTGTTTCGATCGATGCCGAACATGTCGCCAGCGATTCGCTGTTTTCCTGGAAATACCGCCTCCCGATTTTTCTAGCCGTCTCCATCGGCATGTTCAACCAGCTTTCTGGAATCAACGCTATTCTCTATTACTTAAACGATATTTTCGCCTACGCCGGATTCAATAAGGTGTCGTCTGATTTGCAGGCTGTGGCCATCGGTGGAACAAATCTTCTGTTTACAATGCTGGCGATGTCCGTCATCGATCGGATCGGCCGCAAGACTTTGCTATTGATAGGATCGATAGGAACAGCAGTGTGCCTTGCAGGCGTCGCTGCCATCTTTTTAACTAAAAGCCACCAGAATCTCCTCGTATGGCTTTTGATCGGCTACATTGCGTTCTTCGCATTTTCTCAAGGCGCCGTCATCTGGGTTTTCATTAGTGAGGTATTTCCTAATCGTGTCAGGGCGAAAGGTCAAAGCCTGGGCAGTTTTTCCCACTGGTTTATGAACGCGCTCATTTCTGGAATCTTTCCCCTTCTAGCCGCTTCCTCCGGAGGATACCCATTTGTTTTCTTTTCCCTGATGATGGCTCTCCAGTTCTTCGTGGTCCTGTTTGTCTATCCTGAAACCAAAGGCGTTTCCTTGGAGCAGATGCAGAAGAAACTCGGGATTACCTGAGCGCGTTAATTCAAGAAGGCTTCTTAGCCCAGAACCGCTAGGGCCACTCTCAATTGTTTTGCCAGACTATTTCTCAGTCCAGTAGCCGCGAGATGGCACCGGAATCTGCAGTTTGCGGCAGAGTTTTTCCAGCGCGATAGCGGAGACTTCGTATTTGGATACCAACGGCTATTCTCGTATTTCACTGTAAAGCTGCATAGCGTTCCAAACTTCTATGTGGCGTCTCGGGTCGCCTTTGCAATCTGTCCTCAAACTCAAGAAGCATAAATTGCGATCCGCGGAGTAACGCGCTCCTTTTCCATTATTTTCCAATTGAGCCGTCTGTGAAATTGCAAAAAACCGCCAAATCTAGCGTTTTTGAAGTAAATTGCAAGCTTCCCAAGCTTCGGACGTGAGTTCGATTCCCATCGCCCGCTCCAAATTCCGAAGCACTTACATCCCCGTTTTATTTGACACACGTCTACACCCACTCGCACCGGGTGATTCGCTCTTCAGCAGTGACTCTGTCGGATGTCCGTAGGACTCGAAAAGGATCCTGGCAACTTACGACCCGTCACGCGGGCGTTAGGACCGCTTCTTTAGCCTCTTTGGCTTCGCGCGACCCTTCCGTGGTGATATCCCGATTGGCAAAGCCCACCCCAATCTTCTTAAGGAAAGCCGTGGGTGGTTCGCCACCCGCGAAGATCCACACAAAATCATTCGGAATGTTCTGCTTTGCGCCGTTAATTTCCATTAGAACTGCATCTTGCCGGAACTCAACGGGATTGGAATTGAAAAGTACCTTCAGCTTTCCTTTTTTCATGAACTCCTGAACGCGCTGCGAATTGCGCTCCTTGATGCGCGAAAACGTCGCCTGACGATAGGACAGCGTCACCGTGTTCCCCACCTGGCTGGCCAATCCCATGGCAGCCTCAACTGCGGAGTCGCCTCCGCCAACCACCAGAATCTTCTTATTCACATAATGGTCCGCTTCAATCAGCCGATACATCACTTTAGGAAGGTCTTCGCCTTTGACCCCCAGCTTCCGCGGGTTGCCCGTTTTTCCCAGCGCCAGAATCACGTGCCGCGCGCGATATTCAGAACCAGAGGTGGTGACGTGGAACAATCCGTCATCGCCCTTTGCGATATTCTCCACTTTTTGCCCGGTTTTGCACTTGAAGTCCGCCCGTTTCAGCACCTGCCCCCAGAATTCCAGCAAATTTTCCTTGGAAAGCTCCGTCTTCTTGAATTTCCCATGCAAAGGAAATTCCACGGGGCTGGTCAGCACCAGTTTCTGCCGCGGATACTTCGAAACCGTGCCGCCGATTTCGGACTGTTCCAGAGTTATATAGTTGAGCTTCTTTTCTGCGGAGCGTAAAGATGCGCTGATACCCGCGGGGCCTGCCCCGACTATCAGCACGTCGTAAACATCCGTGGCGGAAGCGGCAATTCTTCCGGCGGAAATTCTCCTGGCAATAATGTCGACACAGTCGCGTCCCTGATTAACCGCGTTCTTGATCAGCGCCAGGCCGCCCAGCTCCCCGACGATGAACATGTTCTTCAGTGTCGTCTCGTACTCCCGTGTAAGCGTCGCTACGTCCGCACCCACACTGGGACTTGCCAGCACCATGGTGATGGCTCCCACAGGACAAGCTTCCGCGCAAAGACTGTGCCCGATGCACTTATAGCCGTTAATAATCATGGCCTTCCCGCCAACCATGCCCAGCACGTCCCCCTCCGGGCAAACCATCGTGCAGGTGGCGCAGCCAATGCAGTAATTGTTGTCGATATGCGGATGCTGCGACTGCGGGCCGTCCGAACGCAGTTTCCCGCGCTCCGCGGATTCTTTGAACTTCTCCGCTTTTTTCTTTTCCTGGCGGAGATGGTAGAGAAGAAACCCTCCGATAAGAGCCGCCGCAATAATAAAAGAGATCAGGTTATCCATGGATGCGCCAACCTATAGCCGGTAGCCCATATAAAGGACCAGGCCGATGTGCACGATTGCCAGAATTGCAAACGCATAACTGAACGGGCGGTGCACGACGTGCCATAGGTTGAACACCTGCTGCGTTCGCTGCAGAAATAAAATTCGCTTCGACAGCGCCGCTTGCCGCCGGGCAATCGCAATCCCGCGCTCCAATTTCAGGTCCGGTGTCCGGCGTAGACCGAATAGCGAGATCAACCACGCCCCGAAACCCGCCGCCTGCAACCGCAGTAGCGAAATTTGAAACGGCCGCCGCAGATCAATCAGGATCATGTACAGGAGCGCCACAATCATGGGCATGTGATCAACATCATCCGGCGTCGGCAGATCGTAGAGCGCCTCCATTCGCGAGCCAAAGGCCATCTTTTGCGCCGCCAGTTCCTGCCGCAGGCTGTCTTCCGTTTCTCGCATCTCTTTCATCGAAAGCTCCGCGGCATTCAGGTTGCGCGGCACCTGCGAATAAAGGTAGCGGCCCACGAACCCGGAAAGCGTCACGCACAGCATGCTCCAGAATGCCATCCCCGCGATGTTGCCGAACTTAAACGAAGCGTGAAAAGCGATGACCAGCGGCGCCGTGGTGCCCAGGACTACGTGGTAGTCCAGCCAGTGCCGCGAATTTCCCTGCCGCCCCAGCCAGCCCCATTTTTTCCGCAGCGGGTACAGATAAATCAGGAAAAACAGCAGCACTCCAAACAGCCCGAGTTTTATTCCGATGCTGCCGCTCGGTTTCAGCAGATCATGTTTGGGAGACAGCGGCCGCTCCACCGAGCTCAGCGTGTAATAGTTCAGTCCGTAGCCGGCAATCACCAGCACAATCGCCAAGGACACCAGCCACGAAAGCAGCACACGCGTGCGGTGTCCCCGCTCGGCGTCCTCGCGGCTCAGTATTGCACTTCGTACGCTGGCTTCTGCGCTCATGGCTTTTCTTCTCCAAATTGTACCTGGATGGTCGCTCGGAACCTCCGGTAGTCGGTGAACCGGTGAACATTCCGCCAATGCTGCTTCGGCGTCTGGACGTCAATCACCGCGGACGACGGCATCCAGTAAGCCTCTTCCGGGTTGTGAAACTGCACGATGGAATAATGAATCTCGCTGCGCAGCTCATGGAGCCCCAAATCGTCCAGGCTGGTATCCAGGCTGGAAATCAGCTTCACCACCGAACCGCTTTCCCGGTCGATCCAGACATCCCCCGTAAGCGGCAACGGGTAGTTCCGGCTTCGCAGCTGGATCGCCGCCGGCGAAGAAGCGCCTGGCACCGGCTTGAAATGGATCTTCACCAATGTCCGGCCGTCGACGAGTTCTTCGCTGGCAGGGGTAAAGATGTAGCTGGACTCGAAGTCCTGATGCAGAATCAGCAGCATGCTCGCGAAACCATTGGTGATCAGCAACGCTTTGCTGGCGTCGCGGAATGCCTCTTTCCGCGTGTCGCGCGTCTCCACAAGTTTCAGGGAGCCGCTGCTGCTGTTGGCTAGCATCTGGTATTCAAAAACGGATTCTTCCCGGTACATCGGCTTGCCATTCTTGCCCACAATGGATTGCGCCACGTCTTCGTTGCACACCACGTTGGAAGTCTGTTCGAAAAATTTATCGATAAGTTTGCGGGAACGCAGCAGGGTGTCGTTCGCCCGCGCCAGGAACGCCGGATCAGCGCTCAAAGCCGCCGCGGCGGAAGGAGGATCATCCTGCCTGCTCTGCGCGCGCAGCAGCGCGGTGCACGCCAGAATTCCGGCCAGCATCAGCAGCAATGCCACAATGAGCTTCGGCGGCTTCGATAGCTGCTTCATTTGCGCAAGCCTCCGAAGCGGTAGCCCAACGTCGCCGACCACTGCGTGTAATTCAACGTCGTGCCGTTGTACAAGCCGATCAGCCCTTCCACAAAATAGCGCCGGCCGATGGTCCAATCCACGATGCCATTCACGAATTTCGCATTCGTATTGCTCGAAAATGGCGAATTGAATTTCTGATTGCCCGCAAGCAACTGCACATGCAGTGCATCCGAAAGGCTCTTCGACACCGACACCGATTCGTACTCCCCGCTTCCAAACGAACTGTTGAACTGCGAATAGTGCAGGTCCAGCAGCAGCCCGGTCCTCCCGATATTCGTGAACGTTATTCCATAATCCTGGTTCAGCGAATGCTGCGTGTCGGTGCTGGCCTTGCTGCGCCCCAGGTCCGCATACAGGCTGATATGTTTCGGCAAATCCAGCCGAACGTCGCCGCTAAATCCCTGAAAAAGATACTTGTCCACCAACCCAGTTCCGATCAGCAGTGGATCAAACGTCGGCAGGTTCCGGAAATAGTTGTAATTCACGCCGAACGTGATCAGTTTAATCGGCTGGAAATGCAGCGAATTGTAAGTCTGCGTAATCCCCGTCGGATTGCTGCCGCCATTGACATACGGCGACGTCCGCGCGGTGTCGAACTGCATCGAGTTGTAAAACGCGATGTACCGCTTCCAGTTCATATTATTTTCGAAAAAGGCGAACTGCCGCGAAACCCGAAAATCAATGGTGTTGAGGGCGATTCCGGCGGTGCTCAAGTAATGGACGTGGTCAAAATCTCCATTTTCCACGCTCACAAACGTCCCGGCGATCTGCTGATTCGGGTTGTAACTCCAGGAACTCGGGTCCGGCGTCGACCCCGCAAACGCTCCCACCGTAGTAATGTGCCCGATCCGGTGCCCCATATACGCGCCGTCAATGGTGCTCAGGCTCGGCGCCCAGGGCAGAAAAAGCCGCCCAATTCCGTAAGTATTCGGCGAATAGGGATTCTGGTAGGTAAACCCCAGGTGATAGGTGCGGTTGATCAAATCTGTCAGCGTGCTGGTGCCGGCCCCCGGTACGCTCGAAGAACTGGTGCTCAGATTTCCCCGCCAGTAGCCGTTGAAATTCCAGTACGTGCCCCCGATGTGAGTCATGTCCGCATCAATCATCATTCCCACCTGGCTGGAGTTCATCCCCGATTCGCGGATGCCCCCATAGCTGAAGCCAACCCGCGCGCGCATCACCCCGATGGGAGACTCCGTGATGTTCTCGACTTTCGTGGCGCGCATTTCTTCATCCACCGGATCCCCCGATGTGAACGCCACCACAATCGGATAGTTTTCCGCCTCCCGCGCGTTCTCCGCCAGATGCCGGTCCTCCGCGCTGTTGGGACTCAGAAACGCAAACTGCCCAATTTTCAGTTCACCGCTGGTCGAAATCACGTCGCACACCGAGGAAGAGTCCGCCACCGAAATCACGTTTAACTCTGCCACATGCGGATAGCCGCGAAACCGCAATCCATCGGATACCGCGTTATCCGGCGGCGGTTCGATCACCGAGAGCTTCATTCCTTCCTGCAGATCGGCATTTCGCCCGGCGTCCACGTAAACCGAACTGTCGGCAATGTATTTCACTCGAAAAACCGAAGGTTTCTTCCCGGGTTCTCCAGTCTGGGCAAATACCCCCGCTGGAAAAATAGTCGGGAGCAGGCAGGCCAAACAGACCCATGCCAGGTCGAAGACGAGAGTGGGACGCATACTAGCCCCCGCCGCCGTTCTTGTGGCAGGTGTAGCAGGTGGTGGGCCCGTAGCTGTATCCCCCGACACCGTCGTGGATGTTATTCGTCTGCGATTGCTGGTGCGCCGTCTGCGTGTGGCAGTTGATGCACGTAAAGCTCGCGTAGTTCGTCGAAACCTGATGGCAATCGCTGCACACCGAGCCGTGGTGCGGAATCGGGAAGTAAGTGTGGTTGAATGTCGCCCCCAACCAACTGGTGGTCGTGTGGCAAGTGTCGCACGTCTGCGGATACCCGGCCGCGATGTGGTTGGGCACCGATCCGCCCAGCGTCTGCGTGCTCAGCCACGCCGCCTGGTGGCACCCATAACAAGCCGTGTTCGCCGAGGTCAAAGTGTAATTGTTGCTGACGTGGCAATCCGTGCAAGCTGTAATCTTCGACCCCGCCGCCGGAGGCATCTGATGCGCGCCGGTCAACGCCCAACCGGTTGTGCTGTGGTCAAACGTCCCGGGATTCCACGCCACCGTGTTGTGACACGTAGAACAAAGCGAAGTCGGGAATCCTGCGGCGACGTGATTCGGGACGATCCCCCCAAGGGTTTGTGTGCTCAGCCAGGTTGACTGGTGGCAACCGTAGCAATCCGTATTCGCGCTGGTCAGCGAGTAATTGTTGTTGACGTGGCAAGACGTGCAGGGCGTCGTCAAGTGCGTGCCCGTCAACGCCCATCCGGTCGTGCTGTGATCAAAATTAGCCGTGCCCCAACCCGTGGTCGTGTGGCATGTCGCGCAGTTCGCCAGCGCGAACGCAGCCCCCGCGGCGGAGTGCACCGGAGCATTGGTCTGCTGCCAGGTGGTCAAGTGGCAACCGGCGGTGCCGCATGCTGTCGGTGCAACCTGCAGGTTGTAGTTGTTCCCGGTGTGGCAGTCCGTGCACGCCACAATCTTTCCGGCCGGCGCAAATTGATGCAGGTTCTGCAGCGGGAAACCCGTCGAATTGTGGCTCCACGTGGAAGTCCAACTGGTCGTCGTGTGGCACGTGGAGCACTGCGATGTCGGGAAGCCTGCCGCCACGTGATTCGGAACCGCCCCTCCCATTGTCGCCGTGCCGTTGTACTTGTCCTGGTGGCAGCCGTAGCAATCCGTATTCGCCACCGTGAAATTGTAATGATTGTTCACATGGCAGGATGCGCAGGGCGTGGTGGCATGCGCGCCGGTCAGCGGCCATCCCGTGGTGCTGTGATCAAAAGTCGCGGTGGTCCACGAAATCGTCGTGTGGCAGGTGGAGCAATTCGCCGCCGCGAACGGCGCCCCCGCCGAAGAGTGCGTCGGATTGTTCGTCTGCTGCCAGGTTGTCAGGTGGCAGCCGGAATTCCCGCAATCCGTTGGCTGAATGTTAAGCGTGTAATTCCCGCCGATGTGGCACTGGGTGCAAGTCGTCACTTTTCCGGCCGGGGCCAACTGGTGCGAATTGGTCAGCGGGAATCCCGTCGTGCTATGGTCGAACACCCCGTTCGCCCACACCGTGATCGTATGGCAGGAAGAACAAGCAGCCGCCGTCGAAGGGAAATTCGAAGCCACGTGATTCGGCACATTCCCGCCAATCGTCTGCGTGCTATTCCATGACGACGAGTGGCAAGACATGCAGTCGCTGGTGTTCAGCGTGTAATTATTATTGACGTGGCACGCCAAGCAGGGAGTCGGCGTCGGCGACACGTGCGTACCTACCAGCGCGAAGCCGGTAACGCTGTGGTCAAACGACGCGGCGTCCCACCCAACCGTGGTATGGCACTTCGAACAGTTCGCCGCGCCAAACGCAGCCCCGGAAGTTGAATGCACCGGATTATTGGTCTGCTGCCACGTCGTCAAATGGCAGCCGGAGTTGCCGCAATCCGTCGGCTGAATGTTCAGGCTGTAGTTGCCGTTGATATGGCACAGCGCGCACTGCACGTTGGCGTGCCCGTTGGTCAGCAAAAATCCCGTCGCGCTATGGTCGAATTTCCCGTCCGACCACTTGGTGATCGTATGGCAGGTGGAGCACGCCGACGCCGTCGAAGGGAAACCCGCCGAAATATGATTCGGCACACTCCCGCCAATCGTCTGCGTGCTATTCCAGTCCGCCGTGTGGCAAGACATGCAATCGGTGCTGCTCAACGTGTAGTTGTTATTGATGTGGCACGAAACGCATGGGGTCGGCGTCGGTGACATGTGCGTGCCCACCAGGGCAAACCCCGTCAGGCTGTGGTTAAACGATGCCTCGTCCCACCCCGCGGTCGTATGGCAGTTCGCGCAGTTGGAGGCTGCGAACGTCGATCCCGCCGTCGAGTGCACCGGATTATTGGTCTGCTGCCAGGTGCTCAGGTGGCAACCGGAATTTCCGCAGTCCGTGGGAGCGATCTGCAGATTGTAATTGTTATTGATGTGGCAAGACGCGCAGGGAACATTCGCGTGCCCGGCCGTCAGCAGGAATCCCGTCGTGCTGTGATCAAATTTCGCGCCCAGCCAGCTATCGAAGAAATGGCACCCCTGGCAGTTACTCGAGGCAAACGCCGCTCCGGCGCTCGCATGTGGTGGATTGGTGGTGTTTTGCCAGTCTTTCAGGTGGCAGGAATCGCACGCCGTGGGGAGCCCCAGGAACATTCCCGTGGCAGCTTGCTTGTGGCATTCGTCGCATTGCACCGCGGCATGCGCGCCGAGCAGCGGAAAGCGGTTCTGGTGATCGCGCACCGCCTGCACGGCAATGTCCCAACCCTGCACCGTATGGCACTGCGCGCAATTCGGACCCATCTGGCGCCGGTGAATATCCGCGTGGCAGTCCGCGCAGTTCTTGCCCACATTCGTGAACACCGGCTTTACGTGGCACTGCGTGCATTGCACTTTCTCGTGCATGCCGCGAAGAGGATAACTCGTTTTGTTGTGGTCAAACTCGGGGACCGCCCGGATCGGGCGCCACCCCGCGGAAGTATGGCAATTCTCGCAGGGAATCGTTAGCGGCCCATGGGGATTTCGCGTGGTTTCCTTCTGCGGATTGGCGGAGGAAGGCACCGGCGCGGCGGCAGTGGCGGCTGAGTGGGGCGTGGCGGCACCGGGCAACGCCAAAAGAACCCAGAGCAAGAGCTGGAGCGACGTGAGCGTATAGCTCTCCCGCCCCGCGATTGGTACACGCGTCGCAGGGGCACCATGTAGAGATTCTCATCACATTTTCCGGGGTCTCTTGGAGCCTGCCAACTGTACTCCTGTACAGTTGTAGAACAGCTGACAATAGTTTCCCCCGTAGTAACCCTTCTGCAGGGCCTAGCTGGGCTTGTTTTTTTCGTTGCAGGGAAGGTTCAAAGGGTTGCCAGGAAAAGTAGCTGGTTTGCGAATAGTAATCAAGTGTCAGGCAGGAAATTGCGGACCGCGCTAAACATGACTGCCCTAAATATGAATTTCTATAAATTCCATGTTCCCATCGTTGAAAAAATCATCAGTTAAAGACTTCCGGCTTAACGATTCTCGGATCGTTGCCGTGGCAGTCCACGCATTTATTCGGCGTATTTCTGTAGACCACGATGGTCTTGTCGCCGACCACCTTGGTCTGAATGTGGCACTTGGCGCACGGAACGTTGGCATGTCCTCCCGTCAGCGCCAGATGCGTTTTCGTATCGTGATCGAACGTCGAAGGAACCCAGCGCTGCGCCGTGTGGCAGTCCCCGCAATGGGTCTTGGCGTCCTTGGCCACGAACTGCCCATCGTGGGCGTCATTGTGGCACGCCTCGCATTGCTGTGGAATGCCCTTGAAACGTGATGCGTATTCGGTTGTTGCCTTATGGCATTCGCCGCACACCACGGTCCGGTGCGCTCCCAACAAAGGGAACTTCGTCTTCGAGTGATCGAACCCATTGATGTCCGCCCAGGACTTCACGGTGTGACACACTTCGCAGCCAAACGGCGTCCCATTCGCGCGCCGCCGCGCCATCCTGTCTTTGAACTCCCCCTTGTGCGGGTCCGTGTGACACGCCGTGCAGGTGCGGTCTTCAAATTTGAACGGCAGGATCTTGTCGGCCCGCCCGCCGGTGCCGATCTTATGACAATCACCGCAAGCCACGGCCACGTGCGCTCCCGCCAGGGTAAACCGGCTAGCTCGATGCTTCGCAATCGTGTATGTGCTCCGATGGAAATCCACCACCGTGTGACACGCCTCGCACTTATTGTTGTAGGGTGCGGCGGCGAACTGATTGTCGTGCGCATCCTTGTGGCAGTCGCCGCAAGCCGCGAACTTTACCTTGTAAATCGTGTCCTTGCCCGCCGGAATGTGGCACTTCGCGCACTCCACTCGAATGTGCTTGCCCTTCAGCGGGTACCCCGAACCGTCATGCTCCTTCACTCCAAAGAGAGAAGGTTTCCAGCCATCCACGGTATGACACTCCGCGCATTCGCCCTTCTTCGCGCGGGCTTCAAACTGTCCCTTGTGAGGATCCGGCTTGTGGCAATCGTTGCAATTCGTAAATACAAGCTGCTTCTTGAAATCACCATTGATATGGCAAGCCACGCAGGATACCTGGACGTGCTTTCCCGCCAGCGGATACTTCGTCTTCGAGTGATCGAAGTCAAATCCAGCCAACATCGTTTTCCAACTGTTAGTCGTGTGGCACGATTCGCAGGCTTTCTTGAACTCCCCCCTGTGCGGATCAATGTGACACGCCGAGCAGGTGTCGAACTTCATGTCCCTATAACGCGCCGGCCCGCCCGGCGTATCCGGCTTGTGGCACTTTTCGCATGCCACCTTTGTGTGTAACCCCGTAAGGGGATAACGCGTCTTGGAATGGTCGAAATCCTTCGCGGCTTTCCAGCTTTCCACGTTGTGGCATTTGGTGCACTCGTTCCCCAGTTGCCCCTTGTGCGGATCGCTGTGGCAGCTCTGGCACACCGGCGAAAGCCCGAAATAAGACTTTGCCAAATTTTTGTCTTTGATCAGCTCGCGGTCAGCAGCCACCATGTGCGCCGCCGTGTGGCACTTCTCGCAAGCGAGGGGCGCATGCTTTCCTTCCAGGTTGTATCCCGTCAACCGATGGTCGAACTTTTTCTCCGAAGGCTCCCAGTGAATCAGGTTGAAATTCTCCCCGTTGTGCTCCAGGTGGCAGCGTACGCAATCTTTTCCATTGGGATTGCCCATCTGCAGCCCGGCGTGATACCCATGCCTCCCGGCAAGTGCGTGCGCCACTTCCTTGTGGCATTCCAGGCATTTGAATGTAGGCGTGCTGGCGCCAAAGGCATGGCACGTGTTGCACTGCGTTGTACCGCTAAGAGAAGAGTGCGCCTTCGAAAGCGGCCCGGGAGAAATTTGCCCGAAGGCTCGGGAAGGCGTGAACAGGCACGACGCGGCGAGGATCAGCAGCAGCGCTGCCGACCGTCCCAGCCCGGAAATCGCCTGACGATACACCTTCGCGCCGGGCGTGCATTTCCGCACGCTTCCCTCCGCCTTGTCTCTTTGAATTGCCCGAACCTGCACCGGTTGCCTGCACTCAGCATGCACCAGCGCCCCATCCAGTACAGATATCAGGTCGGCGGTGTGTTGCGAAAGCTGTACGGTGGTCCAGTTGAGGTCGGGTACTAACCGGGTGTACCACGGCTATTCGATGTGTTTGTAGCGAGTTTCCAACGCGGCAATCATTTCTTGCTCCAGAGTGCCCTTCGAAACCAGCGGCCAAACCGTCCCAGGCTGCTTCACAGCAGCGTCCGTAGACTTGCCTTCCCCCTGAATCTTTGCCGAAATCTGCACTCGCACGAATCCTCCGTCAATGTCCACGGTCCGCACCGTAACGGCCGCCTTTCCATCTTCAAATTCCACCTGCTCCAGAAGCACTTTCGTGTCCGCATACTTTTCCAATTCCTCGACGTTTACATAACGAACGAAAGTCCAAGTATCTTCGGAAGCCCGATTCTCGTGCACCCGCCACTGATTCTCGCGAACCACGGATTGCAGTGTCTCCTGAATTTCAAGCGCCTCGCCTTTTACTTCCATGCACGCGGGCGGCGGCTCCGGAGGCAACGGATGCTTCGTCTTGTGGGCCCCTTTTTTCTTGCCGCTCGGAGCCAGCACCGGATTCGCACTGCAAGCCCTGCTCGCCCCAGCCGCTGACGCACCTTGGCCTGCCGCCCGCCCGGCAACGATCGAGTAGCTGCCGAACACCATCCAGATTGCGAACAGCGAAGCTGACGCATGAATGGCAGGAAGCCGCTTCAAAACTCGATTGTTCATACGGAAGAGCGTACCTGAAGAAATTTCCTGAACGCAATGACCGCTCGCGGCATTGCTGCGGAATCCTAACGCGTCTGGCGGAAGGCGGTGACCCAGCGAGAAACAGCCGAAACTTGCACCCGCCCAGCCTCCAGGCTGGCCTGGCGCGCAAGCAGCATCAGCCGAATCTGGACCACCGTGCTTTGCAGGTCGCCCAGTTGCGATTTGTAGAGATCGAGTTGCCCGTTCAATTCCGGTTGCAGCCTGCGTAGTTCCGCGGATTTCGCCAGCAACGGCGCCATCTCCTCCAGCGGCTCGCGAATCTTGCGGACTTCTGCGACTCCAAACTCGCCTTCTCCGCGAAGCGCCCGCCGGGCCTCCTCCAGGAGCACCGCGAGGCAGGCGTTCACACGTTTGAGTAGCTGTATTGGCGTGTCGGTCATCAGCCCTGCCATCCCTCGTTGCCGGAACCCTTGGAACTCTCCGGCGGCGCGGAAACCCTTTGTAACAATGCGGTCTGCGGCCCCGACGAGATGCGCGCGCGCTCCGTGGGCTCGGCTGGCGATATGGTGCGTTCGACATGCGACCAAGCTGCGCGCAGCCGCGCGAACATCGCGGCCACCTCCAGAATCTTCTCTCGCGAACTTGTGGTGCAGGCTTCCGTGGTCAAGGCCCGGGCCACATTGTAAAAGCTACTCAGGTGCCGGGCTGCTTCTCCTCCGCGCTCAAAATCCAGCACCCCCTGCAACTCCCCAATAACGATGAGCGCGTGATTCGCATTGTTGACGCGTTCCTCGACCTGCCCGGCCTCCACGGCCGCCGCCGAGCGCCGCAAATCGCGCACAATCGTGTCATAGAGAGCGATAATCTGCCCCACCGCGGTCGCGCTCGATCCGGCTGTGTGATGATACGCGGTCGCGGGATCGTGGGTGCTCATCCGATCGCCGCCAGTTGCTGGGTCAATTCATTCTCCAGCAGGGGGAGTTCCTGCAGCGTAGCATTCACCTTGGAATACGTCGCGGTGAGCACTTGCTCCTGGGCCACCAGCGCTGCCTGCAAGTCAGTGATCTGTTGGTTCAGATCTTGCCCCGTGCTCGTTATGTTCTGGGAATCCAGCGTCAAGATTCCGCTCTGCGGTCCGGTAAGCGTGCCGATCACACTCTGCAGGTTTTGTGAGAAACCGGTGGTGCTGTTTTGCAAGAGATTTTGCACCGACGAGAAGTTGCTTGAGAGCGCGGAATTGAGCGCCCCACTGTCCACCGAAAGCGTCCCGTTGTCATTGAGATTGACGCCGATGCTCGCGAGATTGACGATCCCGTTGTTTCCGCCAATGGAGTAGGCCACCGCTCCCAGCAGCAAGCCCTGCGCCTGCCGAATCGAACTGTCGGATTCCAACGGTCCCCCTCCGGTGCCGTCGGAGGCCACGTTAAACTGACTGTTGAAATCGCCAATTACCGTGTTGTAGGCGGTCACGAAGTTGTTGATCGCGGTGCTCGCCTGCGTCGTATCGGGGCTCACATTCAGGGTCACGGGCGTGTTTGGGGAAGGAGATCCCAAATTGAGCGTGACTCCGTTTATGACGTTGCTAACCGTGTTGCTTGCGCTGCTGATCGGAACCCCGTCCACGGTGATGTTGGCATTCGCGCCGTTGGCCGCTTTGGTGAAAGGAAGGTTCGTGGTGTTTCCGGAAATGGTAAGGTCCCCAGGTGCGCCGGAATTATTGCTAACCAATGCCAGGCGGTAGCCGTTGGCGTCCTGAATCACGCTGGCGGTGACCCCGATATTCTGGTTATTGATGCTGCTGGCGAGCTGGCTCAGTGTATTGTTGGTGGAATCCACGGTAACCGTGACCGGAGTATTCGATCCCACCTGAATCTGGAAGCTGCCCGGGGTTATCGTCGCACCGGTAGTCGTTAGCTCTTTTGGTGAGCTACGCCGACTTCATTACTCTAATGTTCGCTTTTTTCGTCGTGCTCTATGCGTCCGCTCAGGTGGACAAGCGCCGCGTGGGGCGCCTGGCCCTGGCCATTCAGGTGGCTTTTCAGGAGTTGGGCGTCTTCGACACCTCCAACACCCATATCCCGCTGAGTGAAACGGAAGCCATCCCGTTCTCCGCCGTCCAGGCGGTTGAAAATGTCGAACGCACCAGCGACATGGAGCGAGTCGTGCAACCGATGAAAGGCATACTTGCGCCGGTCTCGACGCCCACTCCTCTCAAGGACATTCAAGCAGAGCTGGAAAAAGCCCTGGCTCCCGAAATCAAGAAGCATGTTGTGGATATCAAACCCAAGAAAGAAGGACTGGTGGTCAGCCTTCGCGAGATGGGTTTTTATGAGAGTGGCTCCTCCACCATGCGCGAATCTTCCATTCCCGCCATCGATCGCCTGGCCAACGTAATTGTCCCGCGGGCTGAAAGCCTCCGCATTGAAGGGCACACCGACAACATTCCCATCCACAATGCCCACTTTCCCTCCAATTGGGAGTTATCCACCGCCCGCGCCTCGAATCTTGTGCGGCTGTTTATCGACCGCTATCGCGTGGAACCCAACCGTCTCTCCGCCGCCGGCTATGCCGAATTTCATCCCGTGGACGACAACGACACGCCGGAAGGCCGCGCGCGGAATCGCCGCATTGATATTGTGATTCTCAATCCAGCGCTCCAGGAAAAATCTCCCTTCGCTACTTCGCCCGCTGCCATGACCACCGACCCTGCCGCCCCTGCTGCAGGCCCGCCCACTGCCCCCACGCGATTGCGCCTTCCACGCGTTCCCGCCAGACAGTAATCAATCCGTCGCGTTTACGGGAGCGTTTGTTGACAGTTCCGGCACCCGGGGGCAGACTGTCTTTACCCCCTTCCAGAAATTTGTTTTGAGTGAGCGACTATGCGCCTCCTTGTCGCTGAAGCCGACGCGTCTCTCGCGGAGTTCCTTCAGACCCGGTTGCAGCAGGAACACTTTGCCGTACAACTCGCTTCCACCAGCGAGCAGATCTCCAAATTCGGAGAGAAGAGTTTGTTCGATCTGATTCTTCTCGATCTGAATCTTTCCGGCGTAGCGGGCCCCGATTACTTGCGCCTTCTGCAAAGCCGCTGGCCGGAAGCCCCGGTGGTTCTGCTTTCGCCCGCAAGCTCCGTCGAAGAACGCATCAAGGGGCTGGACGCGGGTGCGGACGACATTATCACCAAGCCCTTCGCCTGGCTGGAGCTTGCCGCGCGCATCCGCGCCGTGCTGCGTCGTCGCAATCGGCCGGCACACGAAGTGTTTCAGTTCGAGGACCTGGAAGTGAATCGTGTTTCCCACCAGGTGCGGCGGGGCGGGCGAGCCATCGACCTCAGCCCCAAGGAGTACGCCCTGCTGGAATTCTTGCTGCGGAATCCCGGGCACCCGGTGACCCGCGCCTCGATCATCGAAGAGGTCTGGCGGATCCACGGCGATTCCATCACCAACGTGGTGGACGTCTACATTAACTATCTCCGCCGGAAGATTGACACCGGTGCCGACCGTCCGTTGATCCGCACCGTTCGCGGCGTAGGCTATCAAATCGGCGGCAACCACCGCGCCGGCTGAGCCCCTCGCCCACCCCCGATGTTCCGGCCACTTTCAGGTGGCCGCGCCTACCCAAACAACAGCCCCCCAAAAAAAAGCGCCCGGATTTTCTCCGGGCGCCCTCTGAAACCGATTCGACCTGGGTCTACCGCATGCCCGAACCGCTGCTAGTGCTCGCCGACTTGGCATTCGGGTCCAAACTCAGGATACCCTCGGTCGCGGAAACCGCCACCACCGACCCATCGCGCCGCGAGCGCACGACAGGGAAGTACCCTTGCGATAGTTGGTCGTCCATGTGTTGCCAGCTCTTGCCCCCGTCGAAAGAAGCAATCAGCCCGCGCTTCTGGAGTGAAACCACCAGCGCGTTGCTGGATCCGGCAGCCGACTGAAACGATAGGTCCCGCACTTCCTGGCGACTCCAGTTGCGGCCGGCATCGCGCGAAGCGTAGAGACCCATGTTAGTGGTGATGAACAGGGTGGTGTCGTCCAGGCGGTTCAGCCTCAGGTTGCCCGCGGCCGCGAAGGAAAGCTCTTTCGCTTCCCACGTTGCGCCCTTGTCCGTCGAGTACAACAGGTTCCGTTCCGCAATGGCCCACACCTGATTGCCGTCCGAGGCAACTTCCACGGACTGCGAAGGCTTGCGAACCAGCGAATCCTTGCCGGCGGACTTCCACGTTGCCCCGAAGTCCTTCGAAGCAAGCACGCCGCCCGCGGTGGCCGCGAACCACGTGTCGTTCCCGAAGCTCATATCATTTACGAGGAAGGCCGCAAGTTGCGGCGTCGAGGTGCGCGCCACGGGAGCCTTCGCCTTCGAATTCGCGCCCTTCTTGCTCGTCGCTCCCACTGGCGCGGCTGCGTCCGGCACATACAAGCCCGTGCGCACCCACTTGTGGGCGTTTTCTTCATACTTCATCCAGCCGCCGTTGGTCAGAGAAGCCCACCAGCCGTTCGGTGCGGCATAAACGTGACGCATTTCCGTGCGCTTCAGCCCCGGGCCTAGCGTGGTCCAGGAGCTCCCGCCATCTTTCGTTGCCAGGAATGCATCGTTGTCGAAGGTCAGCACCACCAATGCGCGCTCCGGATGTTCGCGGTCCATCGCCACATCCGAAATGTGCTGGTGCTGGAAGCCACTATTCGCGGCCGTAAAAGTGTTGCCGCCGTCGTTGCTGATCTGCACGCCCTGCCGCTCCGTGCCGATGATCAGCTTCTGCGGATTCTTCGGGTCAATGATCAGCGCGTTGATAATCCAGTCTCCGGGGCTCACCCGCTTGAAATCCTTGTCGTTCACCGTCTTCCACAATCCGCTGGTGGTTCCCGCGTAAAAAACACTTTCGTTCGTGGGATCCATGCGAATCAGTTGCGTGCGGCGGAAAACGCTCGGGATGCCTTGATATTTGATCCACTGCGTTCCACCGTTCGTGCTGTGGTAGATGCCGGAGCAAGCCGTCGCATGGACGTTGTCCGGATTCGCGGGATCCACGATGATGCTCATTACGTCGGAGTCATCAATCATGCCCTTGACCACCGGGAACCAATCCTTGCCGCCATTCGAAGTTTTCCATGGCAAGTGATACGTGCCGGCATAAATAATGTTGTCGTCCTTGGGGTCGAACGCCACGGAGTCAAAGTTCCGCAGGTCTTCGTGTCCCGCCGGGGTGATGCGCTCCCAGCTTGCGCCCTCATCAACGGAGCGGTACACGCCGCTCAGTGAACCCGCCAGAAACAGCTTCGGATCGTTCGGCGATTGCGCCAGGGCGCGAACCGTTTCATGCGCCAACCCGATAATATTCCAGGTTTGCCCACTGTCATCGCTGCGATACACCCCGCCGCCGCCCGAATACAGTGACCAGGTGCTGGCGTAAAGGCGCTTGCCATCGCGGCGGTCCACGATGATGTGCGTAATCACATCGTCTTGTCCCGTGCCAATGCGGCTAATCAGTTGCCAGTGCCCGCCTTCGTCGCTGGACGTGAACACGTGTCCGTCGGCAGTGCCCAGGTACAGCTTCGATATGTTGTTGGGATCTGCTGCCAGAGAGATGACCGTTCCTCCCGGGGGGCCAACTTGCCTCCAGGTTTGCGCCGTCGAGCAAAGCGCGAAAACCGTTGCACACATTGCCAGAGCGATCAATGCCTTCTTCATTTGCATGCCATTCTCCCAGAGCGCTTATGCGCCTTCAAGTCGCGATTCCTCGATAGTCTAGAGAAGGGCACCCCCGAGGGGTGCTGTACAGAAGGCCAGAATCCGGACAACGCCCCTTCCGTACTAGTACTGTCTCAGGGTGAGACTCACCCCGCCCCGGGCTGCAACTATTTTTCCACTTATGGGTTCTACCTCTACGAGACCGCCAAGCGTCATAATACTGACGGCTTCCTGGTCCGGCCTCTAGCCGGATCGCACTTCAGGGGAAATAAGTATGAAACCCAATCTAGCCGGCAAGCGCTTCATCGCCCTCTTCTTCGCCTTGGCCGGTTTACTGTTCCTGATGACCCCGGTGACCCGGGCTCAGGCACAGGAGAACATCGCCAATCTCTCCACGCCAGACAATACCGCCAACGCAGGAATGGAACCCAGCGCTGACGATTCCCAGGATCCGCCCTCGCGCGTGGCCCGGCTCAGCTATTTTGATGGTTCCGTTTCGATGCAGCCCGGCGGCGCCGGCGATTGGGGCGCGGCCGCCAAGAACCGTCCCGTAACCATCGGCGACAAATTGTGGACCGACAAAGACTCTCGCGCGGAGCTCCAGGCGGGACAAGCCTCGATTCATCTCGGCGGCATGACCGCGCTCTCTTTCCTGAATCTCGATCAAAACGTGATTCAGATGCGTCTGGCCGAAGGCCACCTCAATTTCCGCGTGCGGGAACTCCGCGAGGGCGAAAACTATGAAGTGGATACTCCCAACCTCGCCTTCACCGTCCGCGAAGCCGGCGCTTTCCGCATTGACGTAAACGAAAATGGCGACTACACCACTGTCACCGTAATCCGCGGCAAGGGCGAAGTAGCCGCCGCCGGACAAACTTATCCCCTGAATGCTGGCGAGCGCGCCGACATCAGCGGCACCGACACCAACGTGAAATACATTCCCGGCACTGCTAGCGAACCGGATTCCCTCGATCGTTGGGCCCAGGAACGCAACCTCAAGGAAGATCAGTCCCCCTCGGCCCGCTACGTTTCGCGCGACACCGTCGGCTACAGCGACCTCGATGACTACGGTACCTGGAAGCAGGAGCCCGAAGTCGGCAACGTCTGGGTTCCCAACAACGTTTCTCCGGACTGGGCTCCCTACAGCGACGGCAACTGGAGCTACGTTGCCCCTTGGGGCTGGACTTGGGTTGGCTATGAACCTTGGGGTTTTGCGCCGTACCACTATGGTCGCTGGAACAATTTCGGCGGCTACTGGGGCTGGTGCCCGGGCCCGATCTATGCGCGGCCTTACTATGGTCCCGCCTTCGTTGGTTTTCTTGGCGGCTTTGGAATCGGTTTTGGCTTTGGCGGCGGCTACGGTTGGTTTCCGCTCGGCTGGGGTGAGCCGTTCCATCCGTGGTATCACTGCGGCGGCGGCTACTGGCATAACGTAAACGTCTACAACACGCACTTCAACCATTTCAATAATTTCAATGCCAACGGCATGCGCAATTTCAATTACCAGAATGCCCACAACGAGCGCGCCGTAACCACCGCTTCCCACAATGCCTTCGTGAATGGCCAGGCCATCAATCGCGGTGCTTCGCATGTATCAGCGGCATCGTTGAGAGGCGCGCAGGTCGTCGGTGGCGTCAACGCTTCGCCCACCCACTCCAGTTATCTGGGAGCGGCCAACACTCGCGGCAACGTCTCCCGGCCTTCTTCTAATGTCGAGAGCCGCAGCGTCGTGGCGCGTTCCACTCCGGCCGCCGCAGCCTCGCACATGCCCGTGCACACGATGAATTCGTCGGCGGGCTCCGCGAATCACGGCAGCAATGCTCCGGCTGGCAACTTTGGCCGCACAGCCAACGGTGCGCAAGGCGTGAACAGCACGCGCCAGTCGCAACTTTCTGCCAATCGGCCCCCATCCACCTCGCTTTCACAAGGTGGGCGGACCAATGGCTCCTTCAACAACAGCGTCAACGGTTCCCGTCCCACCAGCTCCGTCAACAACAATGCTTCGCGGCCATCAACTTCAACGCGTAGCTGGAATGCCCAAGGCAACACCACCGATTCAGGCCGCGCCCCGCAAGGGTTTGGCAGTCAGAGCCGGCCAGCCACCTCGCAAACCGCTCGCATGAATTCCAACGATCGTCCGCCATGGGCTGGAAACGGCAACACCAACAGAAGCGGCAGCGCTTCAGGCACTCCGCGTAACTACTCGTCGTCCGGGGCCAATTCTGGAGGCCGTCCGTCGGCTTCCTACAACGGAGGCAATCGCTCCTACTCGCCGCCTTCGTACAACGGCAGCCGCTCGCCGGGCAATTACAACGGGGCGCCCAACCGGAACTACTCAGCACCGCACGGCTACAGCGCTCCTCCAAGCCGCAACTACTCCGCGCCTCGCAGCTATTCGGCCCCGCACAGTTCTTCCGCTCCGCACAGCGCGCCAGCGGCACCGCACTCATCGGGTGGTGGTGGCTCGCACGGCGGCGGAGGAGGCGGCTTCCACGGCGGCGGTGGTGGTTCCCACGGCGGTGGCCATCACTAAAATTCACCGCACGTATTTCTCATTGAGCCCGCTCCCCTTACCGTGGAGCGGGCTTTTTCTTGTTAACCCAACTGCTCTCTTGCCCTTTTAGGAACGCAACTCTTTGCCGTCACAACTCTTCGCTCCGCTTCGTGTTAAAAGTATTGACGCAGCAAGTTTTGGTTCCAGGTTGCTTTCGACGCGGATGCGCCACGGCCTTCCAGCCCATTTCTGTCAATACTATGGATGTCCCGCCCGGCTCATCCCGATCAACCCATGCACTCGGAATCGAACCACAGCGTCAGGAGAGAAGAGAACATCATGAAGACACGTGCACTGAACTGGCTATTTCTCGTCCCACTTATCTTTGCGTTTGTTCTTACCACCGCCAAACCGGCCGCGGCCGATGATGACGACCCGCCAAGCCGCGTCGCGCGCTTGAGCTACATCAATGGGGATGTTTCCTTCAGCCCCGCAGGCACCGATGATTGGGTTGCCGCCGCCCTAAACCGCCCCATGACCACCGGCGACAAACTCTGGACCGAAAACGGCGCCCGTGCCGAACTCCACGTTGGCAACGCCGCCATCCGTCTTTCCGGCCAGACGGGATTTTCCTTTCTGAATCTCAACGACGGCATCATGCAGATTCGCCTCACCGAAGGCACCATCAATCTACGGGTCCGCCGCCTCGACGACAATGAGTCCCTCGAAATTGACACGCCCAACCTGGCGTTCTCCGTCCTGCGTCCCGGCCATTACCGCATCAACGTAAACGAAGCTGGCGACACCACCGTCATCAACGTCCCCGATGGCGAAGGCGAAATAACCGGTGGCGGCTCCGCCTACACCATTCATCCCGGGGAAGAGGGCATCTTCACCGGCACAGACTCCCTGAACGCCGACATGGAGCAAGCCGTCGACGAAGATGATTTCGACCACTGGAGCGATGAGCGCGACCTTCGCGAAGAACACGCCGTCGCACGCCGCTACGTCTCCGACGACGTAATCGGCTATGAAGATCTCGACGATTACGGCGGCTGGCGCCCGGTGCCGGAATATGGCACGGTCTGGTTCCCGCATGTCGCGACCGTCGGCTGGGCTCCCTATCGCTACGGCCACTGGGCCTGGGTTTCCCCGTGGGGCTGGACCTGGGTTGACGATGCGCCTTGGGGCTTTGCCCCCTTCCACTATGGCCGCTGGGTTTTTGTCGGCGGCGGTTGGGGTTGGGTGCCATGCCCGCCCCGCGTTGTTACCGTTGCTTACGTGCGTCCCGTGTACGCTCCCGCGCTGGTCGCGTGGGTTGGCGGACCACATTTCGCCGCCGGCATCGGTTTCGGCGGTGGAGTTGGCTTCGGAGTCGGCGTCAACGTCGGCTGGTTCCCGCTGGGACCTCGTGAAGTCTTCGTGCCCTCCTATCACGTCAGTCGCACGTACATCAACAACGTGAACGTTTCGAATACCACCGTAAATCAGACCGTGGTCAACAACTACTACAACACCACCGTGGTCAACAATAACGTAACCAACGTCCGGTACATGAACCAGGGCGTCCACGGTGCGGTGACCGCGACTTCCGGGCAGAACTTCACGTCCGCGCAGCCCGTCGCCCATAACATGGTTCAGGTAAACGAACGGGAAATGGCCACCGCCCCCGTCGCCGTAAGAGCCCCAGCTGTTGTGCCGCCCAAGCAAGCCGTGCTCGGCTCCGGCGCCCCCACCAAATTCCAGCCGCCGGCCGCGCTACAATCCCGTCAAGTAGTCGCAAAAACGGCTCCTCCGCCTGCCCCGCTTCCGTTCGCAGCGCGTCAGGAGGCCATCCGGTCCAATCAAGGCCAGCCTATTTCCATCGCGCAATCGCATCAATTGGCGGCCCAGCAACAGGTACACGCCAATGTAGCCCCGGTGCGTGTCGCGCCGCCGGCCAAAGCGATTACCAATCTTCAACCGGGCAACAAGGTCGTGCAGCCCAGCGTGAATCGCCCGGCAAATCCAAACGTAAGCCAGCCCGCGAACACCAACCGGCCGCCAACCGCCAATGCCAACGCCAACGTGAATCCCAACGCCAATCCGAACGTCAACAAGGATCATCCGCCAACCTCTCACCCGGCCAACACCGTCAATCCTGAACTCGAGCAGAAGCACCAGGACCAGATCCAGCAGCTCCAACAGAAGCAGGATCAGGAATACCAGAAGGTCCAGCAGAAGCAGTATCAGCAGCAGCAACAAATCCAGCAGCAACAGGCCAACGAGGAAAAACAGAAGCAGGTCCAGCAAAAACAACAACAGCAACTCCAGCAACTGGAAGATAAGCACAACCAGCAACAGCAGCAACTCCAGCAAAAGCAGGCTGCAGAGCACAAGAATACCCCGCCGCCCCCCAAAGAGAAGGAGAAAGAGAAGCCAAAGAACGAAGACAAGCCGCCCCACAAGTAATCCCGGCGGTTCTACTCCGTCCTAACTAAAAAAGAGCGCTCCGCAAGGAGCGCTCTTTTTGTTTGTGGATAAACTCTTATCGGGTCAAAAGAATGGTCTACCGCTCAGAGCTCCCGCTCGGCCGCGCAGGTTCCGCGGAATCGCCCAATTCCTTCCGGTGGCTTTTCACTTCCCGCAGCGCGTAAATCGCCTTGTTCTGCGATTCGTAATAAGTCCGCGAACTGATCTCCCCCAGCAAGCCCATGGACACAAACTGAATCCCGCTCACAAACAGCGCAATCGAGAGCAACAACAGCGGCCCGTGTTCGGTCATGATGTTCTGGTGATAGATCAGCTTGCTGGCCACCAGGAACACCCCCAGCAGGAAGCCGCTCCCACTGCCGGCCAGTCCCAGCATTCCGAAAAATTGCAGCGGTCGGGTGGAATAATCCAGCAGGAACTTCACCATAATCAGGTCAAAAAACACCCGGATGGTGCGCCCGATTCCATAATTCGATTTCCCGCTCTTGCGCTCCGAATTCGATATCGGCACTTCCGCGATCCGCGCGCCCGTCGAACTTGCCAGCGCCGGAATAAACCGGTGCAGTTCGCCATACAACTGAATTTCCTGCAAAATCTCCCGCCGATAAGCCTTGAACGTCGTTCCGAAATCATGCAATTCAATCCCCGACAACTTGGCCATCAGCCAGTTTGCCGCGCGACTCGGTACCCGCCGCATCAGCCAGTGGTCTCTCCGCTGGTACCGCCACCCGCTCACCAGATCGTATCCTTCTTCAATTTTCTCCAGGAATCGCGGAATCTCTTCCGGATCATGCTGCAAGTCCCCGTCCATCGAAATGATGATCTCTCCGCGCGCAAAATCAAACCCGGCCTTCAGCGCGGGAGTCTGCCCGAAATTGCGGCGCAGCCGCACCACATTCACCCGCCGATCATGCTCGTAAATCTCCGTCAAAACTTTATAGGTGTTGTCCTTGCTCCCGTCGTCTACAAACACCATTTCGTAAGGCTCGCCGATCGAGTCCATAACCTCGGTTATCTTCATGTACAACGTCGGGATATTTTCCTGCTCGTTCAGGAAGGGAACTACAAGCGAGTAGCGGATGGACGCTTCACTTCTCATACGGACTTCTCAATACCTCTCTCTGTACAGCGCAAGCTGCGGTCCTGCCTCTGCCCCCGGTTTGCGAAACACGATTTGGGCGCGCTTAAGCGGTATGCGCCAAGAAAGCATAGTTTATCAGGCGAATCCCCTTTGTGGCGACAAGTTTTCTCACCGTCGTGTCCGTCAAAATCGCCAGCTCCGTCTGCCGCGATTCCTGCAACCGCGTCGCGGATTCCCGCAACTCCCCGTCGGCGTAACCCGGGTGGCACATCAATTCCGTCGTGCCCTCGGGCAACGCTTCCAGCAGCGCTTCCACTCCCTCGCGCGTCAATGCTCCGGTCTGCGCGATGCCGCAGAAATAGTCCGCCGAAGCGATGTAAGCCCGCTCCGCCATTTCGCGCGCGTCCTTCGCCAGGAGCTTCAATCCCCGCGCCTGCACTCCTTGCCGTAGCACCACGCCAATCTTCTGCTCCCCGCCGGAAGAGAGCGTCGCCCGCAGCCGCGAATTCTCATGCGAAATGCGGATGGCGCCAATGCCATGTTTCTTGGCCAACCGCAGCGCCACCTCGAACAAGCCCGGAAGCATGTGCACATGTTTGTGGCCGTCAAGATGCGTCGGCGAAATACCCGCGCTCCTGATTTTTGCAATCTGCGCGTCCCATTCCCGTTCCACTTCCTCCAGCGGCAAATTGCGCCCGGCCAGCCGCAGCAGCAGGTTTTCCGGCCCGCCTTCCAATTCGCCAGCCTTGTTCAACAGCCCACTCACTTCAACGGCAGCCGCCGTGGGAGCACCATTGCTCAAATTCAGGTGTACGCCGACGCCCAGGTCCGGATTCTCACGGCTTACCGCAACGCCAGCTTCAAACGCCCGCCCATTCGCCAGCAGGGAAGTGCTGGTGACCAGTCCCCGGCGATGCGCCTCCGCAATACCGCGGTTGACTCCCTCCGTCCAGCCCAGATCATCCGCATTTACGATGAGATTCTTCAACTTACACCCGTTACCTGTCCTTTCGGACAGCTACTCTTTCGCATTCGTCGAAGTTCCGTACCATTGACCGTCTTTCTCTCTAACTTTAGCATGGCCTTCAAGAGGGAAAATGACGCTCAAATTGCGTGAATTGAAAGAAGCAGGCGCGCGCTACGGCGAAAAACGCCGCGGCCGGCGCATGAATTCCCACGTCCCCATTCGTCTGGAGTGGGAAGGCGCGGACGACAAGCGCCAGACCGTGGAAGCCGTCACCCGCACGGTGAACCCCTATGGCTGCATGGTTTTCTTGCCCGGGACGCTGGAAGTCGAGCAGCGCATGGCGCTCACGAATTTAGCCACGAATTCCAGCAACGCCGCTGTCATTGTCTGGCGAGGCAATCACCAGCCCGAAGGTTGGGAATACGGCCTTGAATTGGTGGCCCCGGACATGGAATTTTGGGGGATTGAGCTATGACGCCGCCGCAGAAAATGAACGCTGCCCCTCCACTGCCACCCTCGCAACAAGTGAAAAAAAGCGCCGCCGTCGCCCGGCCGCAGACCGCCGAGGAGCGCCGCCGCGCGCAACGCGTCCTGCTGCGCATGGCCGTCTTGATTCACGTACCGGGGAAGGCCAATCCGCTGCACGGCTTCACCCACACCGTCAGCGCCAGCGGCGCCATGATCATCCTGCCCGAAGGCATCGCCATGGGCACCAAGCTCTCCGTCGAAAATCCCAAAACTCAAAAGAAAGTCGAAGCCCACGTAGCCCGTCCCCCGCAACTAAACTCCGAGGGCTCCCTCGTCCCCATCGAGTTCACCACCCCTTCCCCCCAATTCTGGAACATCTTCTTCCCACCCAACGCCACCAACTGACGGGAGCGAATCAGGCGCTGGGGCGCGGACCATATCTTATCCGCTCGAATTCTCATATCTAATTTGCTCACGCCGGCGTTCGACCTACTGGATACCCACGGTTGCGGAGATGAAATGGGAATCGTCTCCCGTTATTCCCTGAATGATGACCAGCATCGTTCCGGTGATCGTCTGGCTTAGCGCGGAAGAAGTGGAAGCCAGGTTATGCTGATCTCGGTCGTATCGCGCCGTGATCTGGTGCACCCCAATTGTGTCCATGTCGCCGTTTCCCATCTGGGCCTGGCCGTTGGATACGGGGAAGGGTCCGGCGATGAAAACCCCATAATCGAAAAACGATACGCTTCCCGTCAAAGCCGAGCTGCCAGTGACCGTGGCCGTTATGGTGTAGCCCCCCGTCTCTGAGACCTTTGCATTCGTGGTGCTGATAGAGATGCTCGTCGGCGTCGCCGTACCACCTCCACCTCCACCACCACCTCCTCCACCTCCCCCACCCCCTCCTCCGCATCCCAGCGCAAAGTAGAGCAAGCAAAGTGCGCTCAATCCGAAAAGAGAACGATATTTTCTGCGTCTGCCAGGAATTCCGGCCAGGAAAATAATCGCGAGTCCCACAGCCAGCCCCAGCCTCCACCACTCGCCCTGGCCCGCCGCAAGAATCCCCGCCTTGCGTACCTGGGCGCGCTTTGCCGCCGCAGGACTGCCCCCATTCGGTGTCAACGTCAGCATTGCCGTAGCCGCCGAGCCGTTTAGGTTTATCTGGAGAGGGCTGAGGCCGATCGTGTATCCGGCAATGCCCGAGGTGGGGTTGGCCGACAACATCACCGTGCTGGGAGTCTGGCTAACCGGCGTTATCGTAACGGGAGCGGAGCCCGCCTGTCCTGCGACGGGCACCAAGCTTACCCCGGCCTGTGGCCCTAAAGTGAAATCCGGAATATTCACGTTCAATAAGAAGAATGGAGAATTTGCATATTCGAAGTTTGTGTCGCCCTGATAGTTCGCAAAGATATACACGGTCCCTTGCGCCACCCCGGTTGCCGTCACCGTCAGCATCTGGTTTCCGCTGCTGTCCGTTCCCGGCGTCGTCGTGACGTTTGTGACTGTCAGGCCCGCTCCCGAAATTTGCACCGGCCCAGTGATTGCCGGACTTTTGCCCTGGCTCGTGACGATTGCTGTCAGCGTGACGCTCTGGCCATAAGTAATGGTGGACGCGGATCCGTTTAAGGTCATGGCCGTTGGATAGACTATGTCCATCGTGGTGCTTCCGCTGCTCGTCGCGGCCGCATAATTCCCATCGCCGCTATACTTGGCGGTGATCGAGTGGTTGCCCGTCGTTGTGAATGTTGCGTTCATCTGCGCGGAGAGTTCTCCCGGCGTATTACTGTTCGGAGCCGTGGGAGTGAGCGTTACAGGGCCAGTTAGCGCTGTCCCCCCGTCATAAAACGTAATCGTGCCGGTTGGCGCGACTCCGGTGAACGCCTGCGAATTCACGTTCGCGCCCAAAAATGCCGGCTGTCCAATCAGCGATGTTCCAACGTCGGTGGCTGGCGCGAACATTGTCGTAGGCGCGGGATTTACCGTAAACGTCTCGGAAATGTTGCTTGGCTGATAGCTCGTATCGCCGCTGTAAGCGGCAGCAAGCGGATAAGTGCCTCCCGGTAATGTCGGTGCAATATCTCTTGTGTAGCCGATATCGTTCATCGTAAACGTGCCGCCATCCACTGGGGCGCCGTTTGCCGTCAGGGAAATCGTTCCGGTCGGGCAGGCCACGTTACTCGTTTGGGCACATGCACCGTTCGGCGCCCCACTCGGGTTGGCAGTTCCCCCGCTGTTGGTTACATACACCCGAACAATGTAAAGCGATCCGTACGTGAGCGAAGTCGCATTCCCGCTCGTCTGATTGCCGGTGGTCGAGCTAAACGTTGGCACCACGATGAACGTCTTGCTGCTCTCCTGCGCCACCGTCACCGACACCGGGGTGGAATCGCTTGGTGCGTTCGTTCCGTCCCCGGAATAGTGTGCATAAACTTGATAATTTGTCCCGCCGGGAAGGTTCGTCGTCGTCCCGCTGACGCTTCCGTTCGCCCCCAGGGTAAATTCGCTTACGCTGACAGTTAGTCCAGCTGATGGCTGCGCAAGCAGCGAAACCGTTCCCGTCGCCTTCGCCGTCCCGCTCTGCGGCGTCACGCTAATCGTCGCCGTCACATTCTCCGAGCTTCCATGCGGGATTCCCGTCGTCGGAGAAAGCGTTAGCGTCGTGCTCGTCGCCACCGACGACACCGTTCCCCAACTGCTGATCAGATTATTTATATTCAGCGACCCCAGGCCGCTGGCCATGTCGTAGCCCGTCCCAGCTTTCCACGCTTCCGTGGTCGCACCACTCGCCGTCGCAATCACCCCAATCTGACTCGAAAGCGTTGCGCTGCAATCCAGCGTCCCTCCTTTGCAAGGCACGCTGATTGTCCCGATGCCCGTGCCTCCGGTCGGCAATGCGCTGCTGCCTTTCGTAATGTCATTGAAAACGCATCCCGCGGCTTCGCCCACCATCGACGGGCAACTCGCCCCCGACTTATTCGCCAGCGCGTACAAAATATAGTTCGCATTCCCCTGCCGTGGCGCCGGATTCTGTGCCGTGGCTTGCGACTGGTTTACCAGCGCCATCACGCCCGCAAACGATGGCGCCGACGCCGACGTTCCTCCGATAACTCCAAAAGTAGTCAGGTTCCCAGTGAATCCATCGGCAACGGCACACTGGCTCAATGCATCTACCTGGCAATACAGAAATCCGGTTCCATTAAATCCCGGGCTCGCCAGCAGCGAAACATCCGGCAAATCCCGCTTGTTGTCCGCCGGCATTCCATTCGTTCCCACCTGCCAAACCGGCTTGTTGTACTTCGCGCTTGGCCCCCCGCTCCCCGCGGCGATATTCTGCAAGTCCGTCGGCGTATTCGCGTTGCAGCCACCGGATCCCACCTGCGCGCAACTCTCGTTCCACGGTATTTCCGGAATGTAGCCCAGCGCCGACGTTCCCGTCGTCGCGTTATTCGTGTTGCTCCAGTAGGCCGCCCAGTTGTTGTATTCGTCGAAATCCGTTCCGCCCACCGCCACATTGTATGGAGTCGACGCCAGCCCGCTCACCGCGATCCCCCCCGTAGCTAGGCCTTCCGCATGGGGATCGTCACATCCCGCCGATCCGCTGTCTCCCGTCGAAACCGCCACCGTAATTCCTTGCGCCGAAGCTTGCTCCCACAGACTGTTTACAAACGAATTCTCCGTAGTACCCAGATTCGATTCGCAATCTCCGTAGCTCTCGCTCATCACCGCCGCCAGGTTGTGCTCCACGATGTAGAGCGCCGATAAATCCACTCCCTGCGAGGCCGAAGTCGATGCCGACAGCACATACTTAATCGTCGCGCCCGGCGCCACCGCTCCCGACCACTGCGTATCCAGATCCGCCTCTCCCTCCTCATCCGTCGAGGTGATCCCCGGATCTTCTCCGTTGTACACAATGCTGTTCGCATCAAACGTTGCCGGCAATCCAAACACGCTCCGGAACTGCTGCACGTCGCTGACCACCAGGTTCGTCTCGCCCACAATCGCTACCGTCTGCCCGCTGCCGTTGCAGGTCCTCGCCGGGCTCCCGCACGTCGCGGGAACGCCATAAATCTTCGCGAAGTCTCCCGGCCCAAGCCCATAAAAATTTCCCGGTCCAAATGGATTTGGCAAGGTCACCAACGGCTCCACCACGCTCTTGCCCGCAGTCCTGCGCAAAGTCCCAAATCGCCGCGCATAAAATTGCCGCGGGAAATTGTGCAGTGACACCACCCCGCTCACCACCGGCGCCAGCGCCGCCGGAATCTGCGGATCGCTCGTGTTCGCCGAATACGTCTTTCCATTCACCTGGTAATTGTGAATCGCAGTCCCAAACGCCGCCTGCACCTGACCCGCGGTGCCGGAAAACTCAATCACCGTTTTTCCGCTGTACACCTTTCCTATCGTGAATCCCTGCCGCGTCAGCCAATCAACCACCGCCTGAATATCCGCATCCGCCGGCCCAAATTGCGCTCCAAACTGTTCCGGCGTCAGCCACGCATGATAATTCGGCGAACTCTTGCTCTGCTGCTGCCCCAGATAGTCCTGCAGCGCGGCTTCCTGATCGTCTCCCCGCTTCAACAGCAGCAGCACGCGATTCATCGGCTGCGAATCCGCCACCACCCCGCGATCGAATTCCGCGCGCGCCAGCGGATGCACGTTCCCGCTCAAGGTGATCCGCCGCGCGTTGTCCACGGCTTCCACCACCCGCGGGCGCACCTGCGCCAATGTGTCATGAGAATGAAATGGGTCCAGGAACAGGCCCAAGAAGAAGACAAAGAGGAGCGAACCGCGAAGAACCACCCGTTGCAGGCTCATAGCCGCTCGATAATTCTGAATTTACGATGCCGCGAACGAACCCTCAGGAGCTCGCCGAATGACCCGGACGGCAAGTTCCCAAAGCGCGCGCATAATAGCACCCCGGCAATCCCTTGTCTATGACGGGACGTTCCCGCCTAGATACGCTGCCGCACAAAACCGCGCCAGCAAAGAAAAAGGCGCCCCGCCGTCGCGGAGCGCCTTTTCGGTTCCTTCTGTTCGTGTTCTTACTGGACTTGAATTGTCGTGCTATTTGAAGACGTCTTGTAATTGACGTTGCCGGCATAATTGGCGGTGACAGTGACGTTTGTCACGCCGCTGCTACCGCCGCCTCCTCCGCAACCTGCAATGCCCACCATAACGAGGGCAAACACCACGAACGCTGCGTAAGCGTATGCCCGGCGCCGTGTCTCCGGTACCCAACGCCGTCCGATCGCGAAGAGCACAATGCTCAGCACGGCGGCCAACAACGGTAGCAATGGCAAGGTTGGACGTGTTCCGCGAGCGATCGGCGGAAGCAAGGCGGATACCGTCGCGTTGATAGTCGCCGTACAAGCCGCGCCCGTCGTATTTGTCGGTGGAATGGCAGTGTAAGTGACCGGACCGGTCACAGCCGTGCCGCCCACTGTGAACGCAACTGTTCCGCCGTCCGCAGTTCCGCATGGTGCATCAGCATTGCTGGTGGTTGCCACCGTCGCAATCAATTGAACCGTCGCCGGAGGATTCGTAATCGTCCCGAGGCTGCTTTGCACCGTAGTCGTGCTGGACGCCTGCGTCAGTGTGATGGAAAGCGTGTTACTCGTACTCTTCGCGTAGTTTCCATCGCCCAAATAATTCGCGACGATGCCGTACGAGCCCACGTTCAGGTTGATCGGCTGATCTTCAGCGATGCCCAGGTTGTTCAGTGTCGCTGCGTTTGTCGCGTTTTTCTGCGTCCCATTCGGAAAGTCGTTCAATGGGTTTCCGTTGGTGCATGGTGACACCACGGGAGTGCAGGCGAAAAGCTTGACGGTTCCGGTCGGGCAGGGAACTGGCGTAGTCGGCGTCGTCTTCGGATAGTTAAAGCCGCAACCAGTATTCCCGTTGGTCACCGCGATGCCCAAAATGTATCCGAGCGCTGTGCCATAAGTGAAATTCTGGTTGCCCTTTGTTCCCGGGCCCCATGATCCATCCGCATTTTGCCCCACCCACGTGAGCGTCGTAACAGTCGGTTGGTTAGCACCACCCACCGCCGCCGTGAAGGCAAGCGGAAGCGAAGTGCTGCCTAGATGAGTTACATCTCCACCATAATGTGCTGAGATGGACGCCGCACCTGCCGGTAAGAGAGTAGTGGTAGCCGTAACCGTTCCGGCCGTGAGCGTAAACGGCCCGACGGAGCCAAGCACCGTCGTTCCGTCGCTCGCCAGCGCGGTCAACGACACATCACCCGTTGCCCCACCGCTGACGTTCACCGTCACACTGAAACTGGCCCCGGAAACCGGGGACGTGGGATTCGCACCCGACAGAGTTGTCATCGTCGCCGTGCGCCCTGCGAATGTGCCCCATTTCGTAATCAAGTTCGCCACGTTGACCGACCCCAGCCCTGTCGCTAGGTCATATCCTGTCCCCGCCACGAACGCTGGGTTATTGCTCGACACCAAAATCCCAAATGGCACCGAAGACGGTTGGCTGCAATTTAGGCTCCCCCCGACGCACGCCACGGAATTATTCCACTGTACGCCGTTTACGTTGGCCGCTTGAACGATATCGTTGAACACGCAAGCCGCATTCGGTGGCGTCGCCGAATTGCACAGCCCCGTCTTGTAGTTGTTGTCCGTTGCCGCCAACCCGTAGAGAGTAAAGTTCGCGTTGCCCTGGCGTGGCGCGGGATTCTGCCCCGTCGCCTGGCTCTGATTCACCAGCGCCATGACCCCCGCAAAAGCCGGGGTGCCAAACGAAGTTCCCCCGGCCACCTGGAAATCTTGGAATGGGGAATTCAGGTCGCAGGAAGTTGATCCATTCGTGTTGGCATCCGCCTGGCACACAATATATATGACTCCGTTCCAGTTATTGCTGGCAAAGAAAGAAATGTCGGGCTGCGTTCGCTGTGTGTATGCGACCGGAACAACGCCAACCTGCCAAGGGGGCATTTTCCATCCCCCGTTGCTGAGCACCGTATTCGTCGTTGGCGGGCAGGTATTCGGTCCGTTGGCGTTAAAAACGCCGAGCACGCAATTGCTCGGGCCGCCGCTCCCTCCCGCGAGATCGAATCCTTTGGGATCCACACTGGTACATTGCGACGGGAAGTTCGTCGCGCAAACGGAATCGTCCCACGGCGTCTCCGGGACGTATGACTGCGCGGAACGCCCCCCAGTCCCGTTCGTCAGACTCCAATATTGATTGGGGGGCGTCGTCGGAACTAATGTCGGATTAAAATCCGTCCCACCAACCGATACGTTATAAATCGTCGATGCTATGCCGTTCACCGCCAGGCCACCCGTCGCCGCGGTTTCTACGCTCCCGGAATCGCAGCCCGCCGATCCGGAATCTCCCGCCGAGACCACCACCGTAATTCCTTCCGCCGCCGCCTGCTGCCAAAGTGCGTTGTAGAATTGATTGCCCGCGGCCAGATTGTTCGGCTCGCAGCCGCCGTAACTCTCGCTCAACACCGGCGCCACGTTGTTGTCCACCGCGTACAACGCCGACAGGTCGATTCCCGCCGTTACCTGCGTTGGATTTGAACAAGTCGTCTGCGAAGTGACCAGGTAAATCTTGGCTGATGGCGCGATGGCTCCCGCCCATTCCACGTCCACGTCCGATTCGCCTTCGTCATCCGACGACCGGCCGTCGCACGAGAAATCGGTTGGTCCCACTATCCCCGGGTCCGGCCCGTTCAAAATGATCGTGAGGTTGTTACTGCTATACGCCGGACACAACGGTGTCACTCCAAACATGGTCCGAAAATCACACACGTCCTGCACGTTGATATTGGATTGCCCGACCACCGCGATGCTCTGCCCCGATCCAGTCCACTGCCCAGTCGGCACGTTATAAATCGTGTTGAAGTCCGCCGGCCCCATCGCGATATTCGCGGGGACTCCATACGTAAATAACGGCGTCAGTTTGCCGGTCGCCTTTTCCCTTCGATACTCTCCCAGCTTCCGCAATTGCGACGTCTTCGGAAAATTGTGCAGCGCAACCACGCCCTTCACCACCGGTGAGAGCGCCTGGGGGATCGCCGGTTCGCTCACGTTGGCGAAGTACTCCCCGCCATTTGCCGCGAATGTGTGAATCTCGGTGTGAAACGCCGCGCGCACCTGCCCCACGTTTCCGTTGAACTCGATCGCGTTGCGCCCCGCGGCTACCTTCGCGACTTGAAACCCCTGCCGCGCCAGCCAGTCGGTCACCGCCTGCACGTCCGCATCCGACGGCCCGAACTGCTTGCCGAACTGCTCCGGCGTCAGCCACGCTTGATAACTTCCCGAACCCTTGGAGTGTTGTGCATCGATCAATTGCCGCAGCGCCGCTTCCTGATCGTCGCCGCGTTGCAGCAGCAGCACCATGCGGTTCATCGGCTGCGAATCCGCCACCGCACCGCGATCAAATTCCGGGCGTGCGAACGGATGCACGTTGCCTTTCAACTGCACCGTCTGGGTATCATCCACTTCGAGGGTTACGCGGGAAGCCACGGCTCGGCTTTGCGCTTGTAGGGTGGGGGTTCCGAGTAGCGATACGATCAGTGCTCCCAAGAAGGCGCACATCGCTGTCGTTCTGATTTTCATAGTTTGCATTGGCTCCTAGATTTCACTGCGCTTGCACCAAAAATTTCCGGCTGGCCTGAATCGCGGACTCTCGGCCCCCATAACCAGGAGAGCGGTTCGAGCTTTCCTCTACAGATGCACCGGGAAGACAAACGGTTTTCCGGTACTTAGTCAATGTAGCCCAAGGATAAAGTGGCCCATAGCTAAAATCTTGTAACAATTTATGCATCAATTCAGCGTAAGCGGCACAGTCATCGTCGCCGCACTCGCACCGCTCGCGCCCGCAACCTGCACCGTCGTGCTCCCCGTTAAAACCGTGCTTTGCACACCCGAATCGGACGCCTGATTTCGGGTGTCCCCCGAATAGTGCGCGTCCACAGTATAAATCCCCACGCCGGGATTCAGCGGCACGTTGAATATCGCCATCCCTGCCGACACTCCCCCTGCGATGGGCACCGCGCCGCCCACCACCAAACTGACCGTGCCGGAAGGCGTTGCCCCGGAAGAATAGATCGAAACCGTCACTTGCACCCCGGCGCCCATTTGCCGCACGGAGAGCGTGGTTCTTGTGGGGAACATCTCACTCCCGCCGCCTCCTCCTCCCCCACAACCAAACAGCAAACTCGCGAAAAGCGCCGCGGACCCTTGCGCCCATCTCCAAGCTCTCACCGGGCGTTGCGCCCCGGACAAACTTCTGCCGGTTCCCCACGCAAACACACCCAGAGCCAAGGCAAAGCACCATAACCCGGCATACCCCCAGAAAGTTGCGCGTGGCATCGGGAAAATTGCTGCCGCTGGGGCCGCGGTTGTGGGCTTGAAGGTCAGCATGGCCGACTGCGGATTTGCATCCGTAACGTTCACCTGCCCCGGGTTGAACGAGCATGTATAGCCCGCCAGCGCAAAGTTTCCCGCAGGGCAGCTCAGCGTCACTGCGCCGGTGAAGCCACCCGCAGGGGTCACCGAAATCGTGGCCATTCCAGGCGCGCCGCCTTTAAAGCTGATCGGGTTTGGGGTTGCCCCAAGGAAAAAGCTGGGAGCGCCCGCATTGGCGTTGGCGGAATCCGCCGCTTGCCAGTTGTTGTCTCCGCGATAGTGAACGTGCAGGCTGTGCATTCCGCTGGCCAGCCGCACCCGAGTGCCGGCCACCGATGCGCCTGCCGCGCCGGGAAGCAACTGCAAAGCAGTCAGAAGTTGCGGCGCGCCGCCGTTGGTGGAATCCCAGAACTCCACGAATCCCGTGGGCGAAGCGAGCGTTCCATTTTTCAAGTTGCCGCTGACGCTGGCATTCAGGCTCGTCTGCGAGAGCGGGCCGCCGCTAGGTCCCTGCACCGCAATCGCCACCTGTGGCGTCCCGGGTTGCACCGTAAAGGTTTGATAAGCGCTCGAAGAAGTCGCGTTGCTGGCGTCCCCCGAATAGACTGCGTAGACCGAGGTTGTTCCACCCTGCGGCCATTCCATCTGGATGCTTGCGGCGCCCCCGGCAATCGGTATGGAACTCCCGCGCGGCCCCACCGCATCCCATAGCGTCACCGTTCCCGTCGCCGTCGCGGGACTCACACTCACGCTGAAGACGCCTTGATCCCCGAGGTTAACCGGCTGCACGGTAATGCTCAGCGTGGTGGTCGTGGATTTCGTCCCGGCTCCGTTGCCAACCACGATGGAATATGTGGATTCGTTCGGGCCGCTGCCGGAGGGCACACTGGAATAATTCGCGTCGCCGCTCCCATCGTAAATTGCGCCGATCACATGTGTGCCCGCGGAAAGATTCGCCACAATCGCCGAAGCCTGCGCCTGCGTGCCAAACAGTCCGCCAACCTGCAACGCAACCGGCCCGCTCTGCGCGACCCCGTCCACCGTGAACTGCACCGTACCGGTCGCGGCAGCCGTTCCCGAGGCGCTCACCACCGCGTGCACGCCCAGCGATTGTCCTGCGGCCACGCTGTTGGAGTTCGCGCCCACCACCACAAACGGCGCCCCCTTGCCGATGCTGAACGAACTCGCCGCCGATGTGCTCACCAGAAAGCTCGCGTCGCCGCTGTACGCCGCAATCAGCGAGTGCGTCCCCGGCGCAAACGAATAGCTGCTGGCGCCGCCTGAGGGAATGGCAACTTTTCCATCCGCCGTCAGTTCGAAAGTGCCCACCATCGTCGCCCCGTCCGTCAAAGTCACGCTGCCCGAAGCATTTCCCATTCCCGAAGCGCCGGCAACATTCACGATGACGCTCAGCGGTGCGCCGTAAGCCGCAGTGCCGCCCTGCAAGCCGTTGACGCTCACCGAAGTGTTGCTCGCTTCCGGCAAAATATTCACGGCCACGCCCGCGGAATCGCTCGCCGCAAACGTCGCATCTCCCGCGTAGTGCGCCGAAAGGTTGTAACTGCCTCCGGGCAGATCGCTGACCATCGCGGAAAACGCGCCGCCCGTCAATGCCAGCACGTCCGGAGCTGCGCCCGATGTCCCCGTGGTCAACGAAAGATTTCCTGTCGGCGTGCCGGCGCCGGCCGAAGGCGCAACGCTCCCCGTCACCGTGACCGGCGTTCCGTGCGTGAAGTTTGCCGGAAGCGCCAACGAAGTCTGCGTCGCCGTCAACAGCGCGCTGCTCCAGAAATTCGCCAGATTCGTCGCATTCACTGATCCCAGCCCCGTCGCCAGATCGTATCCGACTCCCGCCGCGCCGCCCGCCAGCACGCCGTTCACGCCATCCTGCTGCGAAGAACATCCCGGTGTGCCGCCCGCGCAGGGAACCGTATCATTCCCCGCCGTGATGTCATAAAACACGCAGGAATTCTGCGCCGACGGATTGGTCTGACTCGAAGAATCGCAACTATGCGTCTGCGCCAGCTGATAAAGCGTGTAATTGATCTGTCCCTGATATGCGCCGTTCTTCTGCTCCACCAGCGCCAGAATTCCCGCCATCGCCGGTGTGGACACCGAAGTCCCCCCGACCAGCGTCATCCCCACCACCTGCCCCTGCCCGTTGATCTGGCAAGCCGCGCCGGTGGTGCTGTTGCAATAAGCAATGTCGTCGTGGCTCGCCGCCGCGGCCAGCGCCACATCCGGCACATCGCGCATCCCGTCCGCCGGAACGCCCGTGCCCATCTGCCATGCCGGCTTCGCGTAAATCGTGCTCGCGCCGCCGCTCCCTGCCAGCAAGCTGAAATCTCCGCTGCCAAAAACGCAATTCGTGGCCGTGAGCGCCTGCCCCGGATCGCAACTCTCATTCCACGCAGCCTCTGGTATATATCCGATCGCGGACGCAAAATTCGCGTTGTTCGCGCCCCAATACACACTGGTATTCCCGCTGTCCGCGAATTCGGTTCCCCCCACCGCCACGTTATACGGAGTCGCCGCCGCTCCATTCACGGCCGCCCCGTGTGCAGCAGGAAGTCCCGCGGTCGCCGAATCGCAACCCGCCACGCCGTCGTCGCCGGTCGCCACCAGCACCGTGATCCCCTCAGCCGCCGCCTGCTGCCACAACGCGTTGTAAAATGCGTTCTGCGCCGGCGTCAGCAGCGCCTCGCACGCCCCGTACGTGTACGTCAGAATCGGCGCGATGCGGTTGTCGATTGCATACGCCGCGGCCAGGTCCACGCCGCTGGTCGTATCGGTACTTCCCGCCACCACCAGATCAATCGTTGCCCCCGGCGCGACCCCGCCGGCCCACTCCACATCCAATTGCGCTTCCTGCATGTCCACAGGCCCCACAACGCCAGGGTCCGGGCCGCTCACGATGTAATTGGGATCATTGGGCTGTGCGGAAAGAAAAATCTGCCGGAACGCCTGCACATCCGGAAGTGCGATCCCCGATTGTGCGGTGACCGCGATGCTGATGCCGGTGCCGTCAATGCCGCTGCTCAGCAGTCCCTTGGTGTTGTAGATGGCCGCGAAATCTCCCGGCGCAAGGTAGTAGACATTGCTCTGCCCGCTCGCCGTGAGATTGGCCTGCACCTGCGGCCCCGCCTGCAGAAGCCGCGGCGGCCGCTTGCCAAAATTGTTCAGCGACATCACCCCGCCGGAAATCGCGGCGAGTTGCGCCGGAATGGAAATATCGGTGGCGTTTGCCAGAAACTTTTTCCCGCGCCACTCGTAATAATGCAGCTCGCTGTGAAACGCGTTCTCCACTTGCTGCGAAGTCCCGCTGAACTCCACCCACAGCTTGCTCTGCGACGCCGGAGCCACCTGGAATCCGCTCTTCTGCAGCCACTGCCGCACCGCTTCCGCGTCAGCATCCGCCACGCCAAACCGCGTGCCAAATTCCGCCGGTGTCAGCCAGCGATGATATTCCGGCGAACGGCGGTTCTGCTGGTCATCCAGAAATTTCAAAAGAGCCCGCTGTTTTTCCACGCTCGGCGAGAGCACCACCACCATGCGCGCCAGAACATGTTGCGGTTCCACGCGCCCAACATCATCCGCAAATGAGGTCAGCGCAGGCGCAGTATGCGCGATTCGAGCCAGAGGCTGGCCAGCGTCGGCGCTATCTACCGGAGAGATTTGCTGGGCGTCGGCGAAATTCCCCAAGAACAGCCAGCAGATCACCAGAAAAACGTAACTTTGGGGCCTGCGGGCAACGGACAACTCTGTCCACCTTTTTTTGGCTCCGGTAATACGCACCCGCTGGGAGGATGGAAATACTGCCTGCAATTCGCCAGGCAGGGAGCGCGAAAAATATCCCGAAGAGAGGGACCCTGAACACCCGCAAGTTTACCTGCAGCCATTCAAGCTTACAATCCACTATAGAGTAACTACGTTCATATCTAGCCAACATCAATTCCCTCACTGCCACCCCGGAGTTCCCCACAAGGGGCCGCCACTCCACAGCTTTTCTTGCCGCGCTCGCCTCACCCCCCGCCGCTCGTTGTACAATCCATTGCACTCTCTTGGGGTCAAGCGGGCCCGCTGCGTGACTTCTTGTTTCACCACACTCGCTTGATACATCGCAGTCCGGAAAGGATGTTCATGTCTCCTCGCAAATTGGTTGTGCTTTTCTGTGTGTGCTTTCTGTTCGTATTCGCCGCAAATTCCAGCGCCCAAACCAAGCTTCTACGCTTCCCCGACGTCCACAGCGATAAAGTTGTCTTCACCTATGCCGGCGACCTCTGGCTCGCTTCCACCTCCGGCGGCCTGGCCACCCGCCTCACCGCGCATCCCGGCATCGAAGTCTTCGCGAAATTCTCTCCCGACGGCAAGTGGATCGCCTTCACCGGCCAATACGACGGCGATGAGCAGGTCTACGTCATCCCCGTCACCGGCGGCGTTCCCAAGCAGCTTACTTTTTATCCCGCCCGCGGCCCGCTCACCCCGCGCTGGGGCTACGACAATCAGGTCTATGGCTGGACCCCCGACGGCAAGTCCATCGTCTTTCGCTCCCTCCGCGACCATTTCGATCTCGGCGATTGCCGCCTCTACACCGTCTCGCTGGATGGCGGCCTGCCAACGCCCCTGCCCATGCCCAAATCCGGCGCCGGCGATTTCTCTCCCGATGCCTCGCAAGTCGTCTACTCGCCACTGTTCCGCGACTTCCGCACCTGGAAGCGCTATTCCGGCGGCTGGGCGCAGCAACTCTACATTTTCGATTTGAAGTCCCACGCCGCCGAAAAAATCACCGACGACCCGCGCGCCCATCGCGATCCCATGTGGGTCGGCGGCAAAATCTTTTTCTCCTCGGACAAAGACGACACTCTCAATCTCTACGCTTACGACATCGCATCGAAAAAGACCGAGCAGCTCACCCACAGCACCAAATGGGACGTGCGCTGGCCCAGCACCGACCACAAGAATCAAATCGTCTACGAATCCGATGGCGAGCTGAACATCTACGACATCGCGACCAGCCAATCCAGGCAAATCTCCATCACCGTTCCCACCGATGCGCTGGCCATGCGCCCTTCGCAAGTTTCCGCGGCCGCCAACATCGAAGCCTTTGGCCTCAGCCCCAAGGGTGAACGTGCCCTGTTCGTCGCACGCGGCGACGTCTTCACCGCGCCCATCGAGAAAGGGCCCACACGCAACCTCACCAACTCCTCGAACGCCCACGAAAAAGAGGCCCAGTGGTCACCGGACGGCTCGAAAATTCTATTCATCTCTGATCTCGACGGCGAGGAAGAGCTCTACACCATCAATCAAGACGGCTCCGGCAAGCCCGACGAACTCACTCACGGCTTTCACGCCATGCTCTTCAATCCACTCTGGGCGCCCGATGGCAAGCGCATCGCCTTCTCTGACAAGGACAACAAGCTCTACGTCCTGACCCTCGACGACAAAAAAGTCTCTACCATCGCTGAAAATCCCCGTGGCCGCGTCCACGATTACGCCTGGTCTGCCGATGGCGGCCAACTCGCCTATTGCCTCGACAATCCCAACAATTTCAGCTCGATCTATATCTGGACCGTCGCGGACAACCAAAGCCACCGCGTCACCAATGAATATTTCGACGCCTCCATCCCCAGTTGGGACCCCGAAGGTAACTATCTCTATTTCATCAGCACCCGCACCTTCTATCCGCAACTCAGCATGATCGAGTTCAACTACGCCACCAATCGCGGAAGCTCCCTCTACGCTCTCGCTCTCCGCAAAGACACCAAAAATCCCTTTCCTCCGGAAAGCGACGAAGTGACCGTGGCCAAGGAAGGCGAATCCGCCGCCGACAAGGGCAAGGACGCCGACAAAGACAAGAAAGAAGAGAAGAAAGACGCCAAGAAGGAAGCCAAAAAGGAAGAAAAGAAAGACGAAAAGAAGCCTGAGAAAAAGAAGGAGTACATCCACATCGATTTCGACGGCCTCTCCGACCGCGTCACTCGCGTTCCCGTGGACCCCGACAACTATTCCCACATCGTCGCCACCAAGGACTACCTCCTCTACTCGCGCGACGGCGCTCCCTTCTACGGCCGCGAGCCCTTCCCGGATTCCAACTTGATGATCTTTTCCTTGAAAGATCGCAAGGAAACAGTCCTGGCGGAGAAGATTCAAAACTTCGACATCTCCCAGGACGGCAGCAAAGTCATCGTGAAGGATGAGTCCGGCTACAAGCTCTACGACGCCAAGCCGGAAGGGAAGTCCAGCCCCAAGCCCATCTCCACCGCCAACCTCATGGTCGACCGCGTCCCTCACGACGAGTGGGTCGAAATGTACAACGAAGTCGGCCGCCGCTACCGCGACTACTTCTACGTCCCCAACATGCACGGCTACGACTGGAATGCCCTGCTCGCCCAATACCGCCCGCTGGTGGATTACGTCGCCCACCGCTCCGATCTAAATTACGTCCTTGGCGAACTGGTCGCCGAACTCAGCGTCTCCCACGCCTACATCGCGGGCGGCGATTACGACATGCCCAAGCGGCCCCAGGTCGCTCTGCCCGGCGCGCGCTTCGAACTCGACGCCGCTGCCGGACGCTATCGCATCGCCAAAATCTTCCGCGGCCAGAATCAGGAGGAGATTTACCGCTCGCCGCTCACGGAAGTCGGCGTGGACGTCAAGGAGGGCGATTACATTCTCGCGATTGATGGCCAGGATCTGACACCCAAGGACAATCCCTACAAGTTCCTCCGCAACAAGGCCAATCGACCCGTGCAGTGGACCGTAAATTCCAAGCCCACTCTCGAAGGCTCGCACACTATCACTTACCGCCCGATCACCAGCGAAACCAACCTCATCTACCTCGAATGGGTTGCCCACAACCGCGAAGCCGTCACCAAGGCCACCGACGGCAAAGTCGGCTACATCCACATTCCCGATATGGGCGACGAGGGCATCCGCGAATTCATCAAGACCTACTATCCGCAGATCCGCAAGCAGGCCTTGATCGTGGACGTCCGCGGCAACGGCGGCGGCAACATTTCGCAGATGCTGATTGAGCGCCTGCGCCGCCAGTTGCTCGGTGTCGAATACGATCGCCTCGACAAGCAGACGGAAACCTATCCCGACTCGGTTTTCTACGGCCCGAAGGTTTGCTTGATCAACGAAACCTCCGCATCCGACGGCGACATATTTCCCTACATGTTCCGCCAGGCGGGACTCGGTCCTCTCATCGGCAAGCGCACCTGGGGCGGTGTCGTAGGCATCACCGGGCGAGGGCCACTGCTCGATGGCGGCATAGTCTTCGTGCCCGAAGCCGCCACCGGCTCCGTCGCCGGCCAATACGTCATCGAAGGCCACGGCGTGGACCCCGACATCGTCGTCGAAAACGACGCAGCCTCCGTAATCGACGGCCGCGACCCGCAACTCGAGCGCGGCATCTCCGAAATCCTAAAAGCCCTGCAAGCCAGCCCGAAGGCGTTACCACCGCGCCCCCCAGACCCGGTGAAAACACCCAAACACTAGCCCCAAACGGACTGTGCGTTGTCATCCTGAGGCGACCCGACGAGGGTCGCCGAAGGACCTCAACCCAAACGCTCAGCAAATTGTTATGTGGGAATACTTCGTCGTACAAACTGCGCACTCACGCCGTTACACATTCCCGCCAGAAAAAATAATCCCGATCCGCGCCGCCGGCTTGCCCTTCCGCACTCGTTGATTCAACCCCGGCACTCCACCCGCCCGCAACAGCGGCGCCAGCGCCACCGCACTCGAAGGCTCAATCACCAGTTTCATCCGCTGCGCCACTAACTGCATCGTCTCCACAATCTCTTTTTCGCTCACCAGCAAAATCCCCGCCGCCTGCTTTCGCAGTATCGCAAACGTCCGCGGCGCCAGCGAAGCCCGCAGCCCATCCGCGATCGTATCGCTCGATTCCATCGCCTGCAGCGTCCCGGTCTTCAATGATCGAAACGCATCGTCGGCCAGCTCCGGCTCGCAACCATAAACGCGAACTTCCGGCCGCAAGCCGTGCGCGCCCAAACAAGTTCCGCTCAACAACCCGCCGCCACTCGCTGGCGCCAGCACCGCGTCCAGATCGGGAATCTCTTCCAGCAACTCCTTCGCGCAGGTCGCTTGCCCCGCGATAATGCGATCGTCGTCGTAAGGATGGATCATCGCCGCGCCGGTTTCCGCCTGGATACGCGCCGCCGTCTCCGCGCGCGCGGAGACTTTAGGCTCGCAAAAGGTGATCTTCCCTCCATACGATTCCACCGCGCGGCATTTCACTGCCGGCGCATTCCTCGGCATCACAATCCACGCGGGAATCCCGCGCCACGCGGCCGCGCAGGCCACCGCCGCGGCATGATTTCCGCTCGAATGCGTCACCACGCCGTGCGCCGCCTCTTCGTCCGTCAGGGAAAAAATCGCGTTGGTCGCCCCGCGAATCTTGAACGATCCCGTCTTCTGCAGATTCTCGCACTTGAAAAAAAGCACCGCGCCGCTCATGGCGTCAAACGACCGGCTGGTCATCACCGGCGTCCGGTGAATCCGCCCCCGGATCCGCTCATGGGCCTCCTCGACAGTCTTCCAGTCGATGGACGTCCCGCCCAAATCCGGCCTGGTGTTCGCGCTAGCCATACCCCCAGTGTAGTGCAAATTACCCCCACCAGAGCAACGCCCGGCGCCAGAAAGTAGCCCTCGAATCCCCCCAGAATGCCCCCAGAATACCTTGACCCCCGCGCCACGAGTGCTATTCTTAAGTTAAAGAGATTCCCGTAGGCGCGAACCCCTCCCCGCGGCCCGCGATAATTACATGCCTCCTTCTGAACGCAGACATCTCGAGCGTTATCGCCTGCGCATTCCCATGCGCTTTCGCACCATCAATCTGGCCGGCGACAAAAGTGAACATTTCACCGAAGCGCTCAACGTCTCCCGTGGCGGATTTTTCTTTGTCACCTCGGCGCCCTTGCAAGTCGGCATGCCCATCGAAGCCACCATCAAGATGCCCGCTGAAGTAACCGGCGGAAAGCCCGACGAAACCCATTGCAAGGCCCGCGTCGTCCACGCCAAGGCCGACTCCTACAGCGACGGCCGCATGGGCTTCGGCGCGGAAATCGAAGCCTACATAGACGCCGAAAAGCCCAAATCCCACGGCCCCGAACTAGTCAAGCCCCCCGCTCCCAACTCGCGAAACAAATCCTGAACCTGGATGCCGCACCCTACTGGTAGCATGGGGTTCAGCCTGCGCTCATCACCGCGCAAATCAACACCCGTGGGTGCCGCACCCTTCGATTTTAAGGGTGCGGGTTTTCTTTTCTCTTCAATCAGTGGAAATCGGATCCGACGCTAATTCTTCGATCCTGAGAGGTTAATCGTGGTTTTTCCCGCGCCAACATTCTCGAACCGGTCGTAAGCCCGCACCGCAATGGTGTGCTCTCCCGGCGTCAGCTTGCGCACCGTAAACCGGTAGTTCTCCGTCCTGCTGTCGCTGATCCCCTGCACCGGCGCCAGCACGATCCATTCGCCGCCGTCCACGCTGTACTGCGCTTTCTCGATGCTGCTGGCGGCATCCACCGCGGTGAACTCGAAATCGTACGAAACACCCGTCGAACGATCCGCGTTCATCCCCGTTGCGCTGCCCTCCAGCTTCTGAATCACCGGCGGCGTGTTATCAATCTCAAATCGCTCGCTCTCACGCTCCGTCTTCAATGCCACATTCGGCGGATTCGAGGCCACATCGCTGGCCACAATCTTCAAGTAATACGCCCCGTCAGGCATGGCCGTGGTGTCCCACGAATAAAATTTCTGATCGAGGTTGTCCTTCAGTAGCAGCCAATCACGCTGATTTTCCCCGCGAAAATAAACCGAGTAGCGCAGCTCGTCGTCATTGTCGTCATGCGCCGTCCACAAAACCGTTTCGTAGCCCTTCTGCAAAATACCCTGCGGCGGCTGATCGAACTTTGTATTTGTGGTGGTGATAATCGTGCCCAGCGGATTGGGCGCCGCCGGCTGCTTCAAATTCACATTCGCGATCTGCCCGGTGATAACCATCGCCGCCTGCGCTCGCACTCCTGGATCCTGCATCGCAATCCCATCAATCACCGGCGCAACATTTCTCGGCAAATACGCCGCGCTCACCCAATCGATCCCGTCGCCCGGCCGGCCGTCGTGAATCACCGCTTTCCATTGCAGGAATCGCGCCGCCGGCGCCTCGATCTGCGTACCCGGCGCAGTGTACGGCCCGAACCACCGCGACCACTCTTTCCCCGGATCCTCGGTGTTCCCGCTGCGCACAAAAAATTCCAGCCGCGGTTCTTTGCTCTCTTTTCCGCCCTTTGCCGCCCCGTTTGCCGCTGCGTTCGATGCTGGGGGACCCCACCACTCAATCCGGCCCCATTCCGAAAAAAGTTTCGCGTCAAACGATTGCGACTCAAACGTCCCTTCGGTTTCGTACTCTGGTCCCAGCGAAAAAACTTTCCCCGGATTCGCCGTGCACAGATAAACCTTGCCATTGCCGGTCCGCGAAATCCCCGTGATCTGCGCCGAACCCGATTTCGCCAACTGTGCGTAAACGCCGCGGCCATCAATCACCAGCAGCGACCCGTTGTTCCCCGTGCCCGCCAGCAGCCTGCCGTCCGAATTTAGCCCCAGCGCATAAACAATCTCTTCCCGCGAACTCCAGATCTCTTCCGGCGCGCCCTCCGTCGTAATGCGATAGATGCTGCTCGAAATCGCCTGCGGAAACGCCAAAAATGGCACTCCGCCTTGCGCGCCCATCGGCGTCACATTGGTAATTGTAGTCGTGCCCTGCGAAGTGGTGATGACCGCCGACGGCGCGTTCCCCCCTGCGCGCGATTTATCGCCAATCGCCGACACGTACAACGTCCCGTCAGAACCCGTCACCAGCGAAGTCACCTCGCGCTTCGCCGTCTCATAAATAACAAACCCCTCGGCAACGCTCTCCTCCGGCGTTTTCTTTTTCGCGGCCCGCTCCGCGCTGCGCGTGATGCGCAGCACCCGCCCGTTCGGCTCGGTCCCCGCCAGCAAATTCCCCTTGCCATCAAACCCCAACACTTTGATGTGCGCTTCGTCGCTGGCGTAGTACAACTCGCCCTTGCCGTCCGGCGCGACGCTGTACACCTGCCCCTTGTCGCCCGTCGCCACATACAAAGTTCCGTCCGCCCCAAACGCCAGGTCCCAGATGTATTTCGTCTTGGGGTCGAAAAACACGCTCTTCTCGCCCGCCGCGGAAACCTTATAAACCTTGCCGTCCGGCGAAGTCGCCACATACAACGTGCCCTTGCTATCGAACGCGATCGATTGCACCAGCAAATCCGTGGACTCGAACACCGTCTTCGGCTTCCCTGTGCCCTCAAACCGGAACACCTTCGCCGGCGATCCGCCGCCCGCGTACAACACGCCGTTCGCGTCCGTCTTCAACGACCACAGATACGACGCATCGGCATCCGCCAGCAGCGTAAACTTCGGCGCCAGCTCCAGGTGCCCGTCGCTGCGCACCGCCACGCCCTTCGCCGTGCCCTTCTGAAACTCTTCATACGTGGATTGCCGCCAGCGCCGCGTATGCTCCGCCAGCAACGAAGTCGCTGCGATTCCCAACATCAGGCACGGCACGATTACTCTATAAAAGCGCTTTGGCATAAAAGGGTTCACCGGATTTGCAAATTCAATGAGATCAGCCCAGACACCGGGCCGCCCAGCGCAATCGAAGATTCACTCGCCAGCGATTCGCGCAGCACCTGCACGCTGCCCGGCGCCGGCCGCCCATCCACAACATTAATTTGCGAGAGCGGTACGTTGGGCAATTCCTTGTCGTCCCACACCAGCGTCGGCGCCGGCACAAACAGCCCCACGTACAGCCGATCGTTGTGCCGCTCGCGGTTGATCACCTTGATCAATTGATCCAGCCCGTCGGGCCCGCCCGCGCCGCCCATGCCGGCAAACATAAATCCCCGCGAAGCCCGATTCATCAGGTCGGCATCGCTCACCAGCACGCGCAAAGTCGTACCGCGCGCCATCTGGTCCGGCACGCGCACGGTAGTTTCCTCGATGCGCGCCGGCCCCCGATAAGGCCGCAGCAGCACCCGCACCTTCAACGTTTCTCCCGGCGCAGCCTCGCCCTTCTCCAGCCACGCGCTGTCCACCGAGAACGACTGCCGCCCCGGCAAACTTTCCACCCGCAGCGTGATGTGCTCCACGGTCGGAACTTCGTAATTGTTGGTGAACAGCCGCCCGAACGCGTTCTGCACCACCATCGCAATCGGCAAACTGTCCGGCGACATGTTGTCCGTCGGTGCCACCGTGGTTTCAATCTGCACCGGCACGTGGCCCTTCAACCGAATCTCTCCCGTCAAATGCAGCGTGGTTCCTTCTCCATACAAATAGTTCTGGCTCACGCCGTTGAACGTCGTCAGCGCCACCAGCAGGGGCGTCAGCTTCGGATGATTCACCACCTCAAAGTGCAGCTTTTTTTCCGCCCCGCCCGCCGCAAACGTCAGGTCCAGCGGAATCATCGTTGGCGGCGCGCCCAGCTTGCCCGTCACCGCCGTCAGATGATCGCCGGTAATCGTGCCGATCGACCCGCCCATGTTCACAATCTTCGTCGAAGCCAGCTGCGAAGAAAGTGTCGTCACCACTCGGCTGCGCGCCATTGGCATCTGCACATCGCCAAAACTCAGGAACGGATGCCCACACAGATACACCTTGTCGCCGCGCACCGCGGTCACTGTGCAAGCCGAATTGATCGAAGCGTCGCCTTGCACCAGTACCATTCCAGCCATGTCTCCCGCTTGCAGTTGCCCATCGTCCGGCCGCGCTTCCGCTGTTCCGCCCTGCGCGGCCACGAATCCATAGCTTTGCAGTTGCGACGCAAACGGCTGCAGCGCCGCAGGCTGAAATCCCGAAAACACCAGCGGCGTCTCAATCGCCTGCAGCGCCGCGCCGCTGGGCAATCCGCCCTGCGCCACCGCGTTATTCGGGAGGGCAAACTGTCCCGCGCCCTCCGCCATTCCCGCTCGCTGTTCAGGAGGATGCAAAATATCTTCAATCGGCGTGACGCCGGCGATCGCTTCCTTGGTGAAAATTCCCAGCTTCAATGACAGCGCCCCGGCCAGCTTGCCAGCCAGATACACCGGGCTGCCGCTCATTCCCGCCACCACGCCGGTGTGCTCCACCTTCGGGCCCTTCAACTCCACCAGGATGATCGACTGCTTCGGCCCCAGAAAATTCGGCATCACCCCGATCACCACCAGGTCAAACTTTTCCACCTGATCCCCGGCAAACACCGTGTACGCATACCCCTGCATCCCCGGCCGCACCTGCGCCAGGGGCAAAATCTCGTTCGATTCAGGAGGAGCGGCGGCCAAAGCAACACCCGCGACAAGTGTCGCAAATGAAAGGGAATACGCGATGCGCTGGAAAAGACGAGCCATAAGCAGAGGAATCAACCCCCGAAAAGTGAAGCAACGTGAGCGCCCATGATACCGGGCAGGCCCCTGGTACGCAATTCAACCCCCTGCGTAGCCGGCCTAGTCCCACAGGCTTAGACGTCCTAGAACTCGATGCGGTGTCAGACCGCCTCGGTTGTGTACCTCTTGCCTTGTGTGGGAGGATGGGCCAGACCGACTGAGGAGGAATTCATGTCCGAACCCACGAAAGAAGAACTGCTAGCCCGCATCGCCGAACTCGAGAAAAAAGCCGAAGGCCGCAAAAAGGGCACCCTGGAATTTCGCGTCGGGGAAAAGGGCGGCGTCAGCGTCTACGGCCTCGGCCGCTTCCCGGTCACGCTCTACTACGAACAGTGGATCCGCCTGCTCGACGTCTCCGGCGACCTCCGCGCCTTCCTCGAAGAAAACAAGCCCCGCCTCAAACTAAAAGAAGTGTAGCTCACCCCTTCAGGGGTGAGGGTTTCCACCACCCCAGCAAGATCGTGCCATGGCCAAGGAACCCCTCGGGCCCTAAAGGCCCAACGACAACGTCTTGCTATCATCGGCATCCATCTGAAACGAATACCACTCCATAAACAAAAATAAGGACAGCCCCGAAAGGCCGTCCTCATAAACCAAGAACTCAAAACTTCCAACTTAAAACTTCCTCAATCCATGTGATGCATCGCGAAAATCTTGTCCGTCGAATCCTCATACGGATACACGTGCACCATCCATCCGAAAATCATCGGATGAAATGTGCCGCCCGCCGCGTCGCAGGCTTCCTGCGTGGTGATGGATCCATGCAAACCAAACTTGGTGTAATCCGCCGTCATCCGCTGGCCTTTTGGCGGCATGCACAGATTCGTGTGCAGGTGCCAGGTGGCAATGCTCAACGGCACGCGCTCGTTTAGCTGCTCTTCGTTCGCCCGCTTCGGCATCGTGTACATCGCGCCCACCAGTTCGTATCCATCCGTCGCCTTTTTGTAGAGCAGGGAAGTGGGCCGCGCAGGATCAAACGTAAACGCTTCCAGAAACCCGTTCGTGTAATTCGTGAAGTGATACTCCGGCTGTGGCACATTCGGCAGAAAAATCTTGTACCCGTCGTTCAGCGCTACGTGATAGTCCTTGTATTTCGCAATCCCCGCACGCAACTCCTTCACAATTTCGTCGGCGCGCGCCGCATCCGCCGCCGTTTGTGGCCGCGTTGACGTCATGTACATGTGTGCGCTGTTGCCGTGCTGCATGTGCGCCATATCGTGGGTGGCGGCCTGCTCCGAGGACTTCGCGTCATCCATGTCCATGGACATGCCGGGCATTTTGCTGTGATCCATCGGCTGCGCTTGTTCTTGCTGCTCCATCGTGCCAGCATCGCCAGGACTCGCCGTCATAACCGGCGGATGGTGATTCGGAATCGCGGCAAGCACCACGCCCACCACAAAAAGCGCTGCAAAGCCGATCGCGGCCTTGGTGAGCAACTGCATAATCGCACTACGCGGTAACATAACAACTCCTTACAATCTCTTGGACGTATCGCCCTCTACTGGCTTCTCGTCCTCCATCAATGATACGAAGCACCCCCTGACTATCTTTCACCCGATTTCCCTGAGAGTTCTCCCGGAAAACTGTCCCGCAGTACAGGCCCTTTGGAGTGCGGGAGCTCTGCTCCCGCTTTTATGGCGTAGAAAGTGCCTCCCAAATCATCCTTCAGGCGAAGCTGTAACACTCTCAAAAGCGGTGGCAGAGCCACCGCACTCCAAATCTCCCCATGCTAAAATTCCTACGCCCATGAAAACCGAAATCATCCACCCGGTGAAATCTCTCTCCGGCCCGCTCGAACTTCCCGGCGACAAATCCATCTCCCACCGTTACGCCATGATTGCTGCTCTAGCCAACGGCACCAGCGAACTCCGCAATTTCGCCGCCGCCCGCGATTGCCACAGCACCCTCGGCTGCATGAAAGCCTTAGGCGCGGACATCAAAGTCGAAGGCACGGCAGTCAAAGTCACCGGCCACGGCCTCCGCGGCCTCAAATCCAGTTGGCGCTCGCTCGACGCTGAGAACTCCGGCACCACCATCCGCCTGCTTTCCGGCATCCTCAGCGGCCAGCAGTTCACCACCAAAATTTCCGGCGACGCCTCGCTGCAAAAGCGCCCCATGAAGCGCGTGGTCACTCCGCTGCGCCAGATGGGGGCCGACATTCGCGCCAAGGACGACAATTTTCCGCCGCTCGAAATTCACGGCGGCAAACTCCACGCCATCCATTACGAGATGCCCATGGCCAGCGCGCAGGTAAAATCCGCTGTCCTGCTGGCGGGTCTGTACGCGGAGGGCATCACTCAGGTTACTGAACCAGCGAAAACCCGCGATCACACCGAACTCGCCCTGGAAGAGTTTGGCGCGCACATCGAAAAACGCGGCCGCACCATCGCCATCCACGGCCTGGCCGGCAGCAACGGAAATGCCGGGCTGCAACCGAAATCACTCGACGTGCCGGGAGACATTTCCTCTGCGGTCTTTTTTGTCGCCGCGGCGTCGTTCTTGCCGGACTCGAATCTGTATATTGCCAACGTCGGCCTGAATCCCACCCGCTCCGCCATCCTCGATTTCTTCCAGCAGATGGGCGCGGCGCTCAGCGTTCTGAATTTGGAGAGCAAGCAAGGTGAACTCATCGGTGATCTGTCCGTGAAAGGTGCGCAACTGAAAGGCGGCGTAATTTCCGGCGACCTGGTTCCGCTTTTGATTGACGAACTGCCCATGCTCGCCGCGCTTGGTCCTTATACCGAGCAGGGAATTGAAATCCGCGACGCCCAGGAACTCCGCGTAAAAGAAAGCGACCGCATCGCCGCTCTGGCCGAAAATCTCAAGCGCATGGGCGCCCATGTCGAAGAACGTCCCGACGGCCTCCGCGTCGAAGGCCGTAGTGCCGGTAGATTGCATGGTGCCGAGATCAATCCGCGTGGCGACCACCGCATCGCCATGGCCTTTGCTGTAGCCGCGCTAGCAGCCGAAGGCGATACGCGCATACTCGATGCCGATTGTGCAGGCGTCTCCTATCCCACCTTCTTCACCGAACTCCGCCGCCTCGCTGGCTAACCACTCTGCCCGTCAAACCCGAAGCTTCTTTTAGCGCGCACAACTGTTTTGGTCCGCTCGGGGTCCATTCGGACAGTTGCGCAATTGGAAAAATCTCGCCGACTCCTTCTCTCGCCGCACCTTTACAGGTCTTAGACTTAAAACAAGGCAACTCCAGACTCACAGGGGGGAGGTCACTGCTTGGCTCCGGCGTACGTTCATTTGCTCTCAGCGTGGTTCAGTTCGGACGGCGCATGGATCGCTGTGGCTGCCGGTGTCGGCGCTCTTTTGGGGATCTATCTGTTCTGGAGCGGGTTCCGCAAGTTGCGCTTCAAGCGCTTGATTCTGAACACCCCTCTTTCCCGCATTCGCAGCGCGTCCATCGGGCTCGTTGAAGTCAACGGTTCTCCCGTAGGTCCCTGCGTTCTCACCGCTCCGGTAACGGGGGACCCTTGCTTCTACTATCGTGTCCAGGCATGGCAGTGGACAGAATCTGGCGATAAGCACGAATGGCATTCCGTTCTCGACGAACGCATGTACGTGCCCTTTTTTCTCGACGACAGCAGTGGCCGGGTCCTGGTGGATCCCCTGGGCGCGGATATGGATGTGCACCGGAGCTTTTTCGACGAAGTCGGAGCGTCTATCTTTCGCATGCCTGAACTCCTGCCTCCGCACTTGCGCGATTTTCTGTTGAAGCGCGGCCTTGTGCCTTACGAAAAATTGAAAATCGAGGAGCACGTAATCCCGCAAGGCTTCCCGCTCTTTGTTTTTGGCACCCTCGGCGAAAACACCACCGGCAACTCGTGGTCACCGCGCCCGCACTTCGGCGCATCCTCGAGTGATCGCATGGATTTTAATTTCGACGGCGGCTCCGGCTTCAACCTCACCTTCAACCTGGGCTCGAGATCGCGCACTCGCTTAAGTAGCCAGGCAACCGCGCTGATAGATCAGTTCAGCCGCCTGGCCGAGAGTCAGGGGACTACAACGTACCGACTCCTGGGCGGCAGTGTCCAGACCGGTGTCATCGGTCGCACAGCTACGGCGGTGAAGGAGAATGCACCACCCGGCGCGGCTCAGGGAACAAATCCTCACGCACCGCCGTCTTCAGACAAGTCTGCCTCTGGCGCCTTCGATCTTCATCCAAGCGCCGCCATCGGCAAGGGCGAACGCCACGAACCATTCACCATTTCCTGGCATAGCCAGCGGGAAATTGTCGGAAAGCTCGCGTGGCAATCCACGGCCTCCATTTGGGGCGGACCGCTGCTGACACTGATATGCCTCTGGTTTCTGAAGAGCTATTTCGAATTTATTCAGTAGCGTCTCGAAAGGAGCGGGCAGCAGGTGATCTTCTATCTTCTGATACTGTTCGGTGGCGGCGGCATGATCGTTTACGTGGCCACCATCTACAATGGCCTGGTTGCGTTGCGCAACGACATTGATAAATCGTGGGCCAATATTGATGTCCTACTGAAACAGAGGCACGATGAAGTGCCGCGGCTCGTCGACGTTTGCAAAGGGTATATGCAGTACGAACAGGCGACACTGCAGGGCCTTGTCGAAGCGAGAACCCGGTATCTCTCCGCCTCCACGATTGAACAAAAGGTCCAGGCCAGTGGAAATTTAAGCGCGTCGGTAAACAGGCTCTTTGCGGTTGCGGAAAATTATCCGGCCCTGCAGGCGAATGTTTCGTTTCTCGAACTTCAGAAGCGCATCAGCGAACTGGAAAACCAGATTGCCGACCGCCGCGAGTTTTACAACGACGCGATCAATCTGTTCAACACACGCATTCAGCAGATGCCGGACACAATTGTCGCGCGCTTTTTCGGCCTCCAGCCAAGACTTATGTTCGTGGTAAGCGCCGCTGAAAAGGCCCCCGTGCCTGTCGCACTGAGCGCACCTCGCCCCTGAAAGAGCAGGCGAATCAGCAACGGCCCACAACCCTGAATTCGGAGAACCCAGTCAACGGCACTTGCGGGCACTTACTGCTCGGTCGAGGGGGGTATCACGCGCGGCGGTTGCGGCGGTGCCGGCACCGCCGGCGGACGAGGTGGCATCACGATCGAGGTGCGCTGTAGCGAGATATTTCCGTAGCTGGTCTTCAACGTAATCTTTGGGCCTTTGCCGCTGCCGTATTTGCCCGCTAGATGCGAGTCTCCTGATTCAGTTTTTGATGCCCCGAGTCCAGGAAATTCCGAGCTGATTTCGCAGTTGTGGCAATCGGCTTGAATTTCAAAGTTGGCGCTTCCCGGCACCGTCAGCGAAATCTCCGACGACGAATTCGTAATCTGCACATCTTCCTTGGGAGCCGAAGAAAACCGCACGCTGACCGATGCATTGCGATTGTCAATGTTCAGCTTGCCGCCGGCATTCTCCACGTTGATTTCGGAGTCCCGCGTCCGCAGCGTCAAATTCCCGGGCGCATCCACGATATCCAGATTCCCGGAGCCCGCTTCCATGTGCCCCGCCAGCGCCGAAAGTGTCAAATCCGCTTTCGCGGAGACCATTCGCACGCCCTTCAGTACTTTGTCCGCGCGCACCGGCCCGTAAAAGTCGCCGTCCACGGTCAGGCTGCCGCTGGCGTCGTTCACTTCAATCTCGCCGCCCTTGCCGGAAACCTTGACGTCGCCTTTGGTGTCCGAAACTTTGGTGTCGCCCTTGCGCATCTCCACGTTCACTTCACCGGTGGTTCCGCGCACGTCCACATCGCCATTGGAGTTGGTAATCGTCACATCGGCGGCGATCCCGGTGACCGTAACGTCGCCCTTGTCGGTCTTAATCGTCAGCACCGATTTTTTCGGCACGGCCACTTCCAGATCCACGCTGATCCGTGAATCCGAAAGATCGTAGCCGCCCGGGCGCACCTCAAATCCGTCGCCATTGGGAGCAATGTCCACCGACACGGGCTCGGCCATGCGCGCCCCTTGCGATTCGCTCCAGGTGCGCACTATTTTCTTTGCGGTCACCCGAATCTCGTCCTCATCAGAGCCGCGCACCCTGATATCGCCGCGCCCGTTGTGCACCATCACCCGGGCATTCGCGGGAATTTTCTTCGGCGCAACATCAACGTCATACGAAAACGTGTCGCCCACTTCCACAACGCCGCCAATTTTTTCCTTGGTGTAGTCCACACCGACCACGGTTCCCAGCAGCGCCAGCATCCCCAGCACCAGCAGAACTTCGCCGCCAGTAATCCCCCCGCCGTCTCCGGCGCCAAGCCTGCGGCCCGCGGTGCGTTCGTACAGCTTCACCGCGCCCCAGAAAATAATCATCAGCGGCCACCAGCGCGCGAAGAAGCCGTGCAAGTCCAGGTGCCCGTAGTTGTGCAGCAGGAGCAGCACGCCAACGGAAAGTAGCACCAACCCGGAGAAGAATCCGCTGCTACGCGAGCGAGTGGCCATGGATCGTTATTGTCCCTGCGAAGAGTGAGGAGTTTGTGGCGTGCCCGCGAGAGGCGCCGGTGGCGCGGGCGGTATAGCCATCGGTGGGGCCGGACTGACATGCCCATCGCGCGACGCCATCGAGGAAGCCAGGTGCAGCACTCCAATGACGATCAAAATCACCGGCCAGGTGCTGCCAAAATAAAATCTTCCGCCGTGCATCTCGCTCAGCAGCCACAGAACACCCAGCGTAATCACCACCGCCGGCCCGATATAACTTCGAATCGTGCAACTTTGGCAGTTGCATCTTGCGCGGCCACTCATCCGGTCCTCCGTTCAGCTCTTTCCGCTTGCGCGATTTTTCAGCATGAAGAATCCGACCCCGATCAACAGCAGCGGCACGAAAACCTGCCGCAGGTGAAAAAATTCAAAAATGCCGAAGTTATTCAGCAGAAACAGCGCGCCCACGCCGATCAAAATAATCGGGCCCAGCGGGCGTTGCGAACTCCAATTTTCAAATGGATCCGTCAGCGGCGCGCCGGTCAGCCGGGCCTTGGCCGAGCGCATCGCGTCAATCGCCATGTAAACGGGAAACACCACCAGCGCGAAAACCAGAAAATCCTTGATGCCTTCGCCCATGTCGCTGGCAATTCCCAGGATAATCGCGCCAAAAATCACCACGTGCATGATGGCCTTGTTGTACTCGCCGTTGTAAATCGCGCCCAGCCCGGGAACAAAGCCCAGCAAAAACGCCACTGCCGGGCTGTGACCCTGCCGCGGCGGAATGGCTGGCAGCGCATAGCTCGCGGGATTTTCCGCAGTTGCCGGCGCGACTCCTGGCGTTGCTGGAGGAAGGGCCGCGGGTGCCGGCGGCAGACCGACATGCTGCGCCAGGCAATCTTCGCAATACAGCGCGTCGCGCACCTTGTGGGTGCACTCCGCGCACATCGCCTTGCCGCAATTGCGACAATACCCGGATGCCTCCCGGTCAGGATGCACCGCACAATTCATCGAAAACTCCTCTCGATCATAGGCAATTCCGTTGCCAGCATTTCCACTTGCCGGGAGATTTCATCGGCGCGATTCTGTTGACGCGGCTGCGACGGCTTGTGATCGTCGGTCTGCCCCGGAGTTTTTTCCGGCGCCGACTTCGGCAGCATCTCTTCCGGCGAAGTCTGGAAATTGTTTTCGTCCTGCCGCAAGCGCGACTGGATCTCATAGACCACGCGCAGGTCGCTAACATACTTTACGCTGCGCGCAAATACCAGGTGCGCCTGGCGATCCGCATTGTGGTAAATCGTTGCAGGGCGCAAATCCGCCAGCTTGGGTTTGCGCAACGAAAAGCCCGATGCACCCACCAGAATAATCAGCGTCGCCAGCACGCTGGCCATCCCATACGCAAGCTTTGGCGTGGCCAACCCGCGAATCACATTCAGGAAACCTTGCCATCCCGTGAGGGTTTCCCGCGGGCCCAGCGTCTTATCCAGAATCGAGTACACCAGCCGCGGCGGCGCTTCCACTTCTTCCATCGCGCGCATTTCGCCAACCAGGCTGCGCACGCTCTCAATCAACGGCGCGCACTCCGGGCACGAGTTCGCATGCGCTTCAAACGCCGCGCGCTCCGGGCCTGTCAGCAGCCCGTCCAGATAATCGCTCAACCGCGCTTCAACCAGATCGCAAGTCCAGGTCACGGCTTGCCCCCTGCGAACGAAGTAACCTTCGCCCGCCCAAACCTTGCAACATCAAAACTCATCCGCTTCCTCATGCTGGCCGCACTCCCATCTGTTGCAAAACTTTCGCCAGCTCGATTCTTCCGCGGTTGATCCGCGACTTCACCGTGCCCTCGGGCACCGCCAGCACGGTTTGAATCTCCGCATACTCCAACTGCTGCAGGTCCCGCAGAATTACGGCCTCGCGCAATTCCGGCGACAGCCGCGTCAGCGCGCTCTGCACTTGCGCGCTCAATTCGTGCAGCAGCGCCTGCTCGTCCGGCCGCCGCCCCGCCGATTCCTTGTTTTCCACCACCGGCATCTTGTCGTCCAGCGAATCGGTGATGCGGTCGCGCTTGGTCCGCCGGTAATGATCGATCAACAAATTGCGAGTCACGCTGGTCACCCAAGTCGCAAAGCCCCCGTGCGCCGAGCGGTAACTGGCCAGCGTGCGGTAGACCCGAAGGAACACATCCTGCGCCAGGTCCTCGGCTTCCGTGCGGTTGCCCGTGAACCGGTAACAGATGTTGAAGATGCGACGCGAGTGGCGACGCACAAGTTCCTCCCAGGCCGAGCTTTCGCCCTGGAGACATTGCTGGACCAGTTGGGCATCCTGCTCCAAGCTTCCTCAGCCCCATCTTCCAGTCACCTGCTCTGGCAGCACCCGCAGGTAGGTATTTCGGCCTGCCACACTATGGAACGCAAAATGCACCGGAAATGTTCCCTGCCTTTGGGCCATCCCAACCGACCATTTGGCTGGCATCTTACCCACTCAGGCCCTCACTTACAACTCCTTCGCTTGCAAGGCCTTGGAATTAAAATGCCCGGCGTCGCTTGACGCCACCCCTGCTGTCCCCGTAACCTGCTTCCTAATGCCTGTAAAGTCGAGGAAAGCGCTTTTGGCCGGCCTGGCTATTCTTGTGGCCGGACTCCTTCTCTATCACTTCCGTGGCAGCCTGCATCTCGGGCAGTTCAGCGGCGCCAAACTCTGGCAAGCGGTTCGCGGGGCCAACTTCCTTTATCTCTTTCTGGCCGTCGTCGGGATTTACAGTTGCTACGCGATTCGCGCCCTTCGCTGGCAGAAATTTCAGTCCCACGTGGGCCCGGCGAAGTTCTGGAATATCTATGCCATGAATTTGGCCGGCTTTGCCGCGCTGTTCCTGCTGGGCCGGGCGGCGGAACCTGTGCGTCCGTTGCTTATCTCTCGCAAAGACAAAATTCCGCTGTCCGATACTTTCGGCATTTACGCCCTCGAGCGCATCCTGGACGCCGCGTGCACCGCGGTTCTCGCCGCCACCGGCCTGCTGATCTTTGAATCTTCCGGCCACCTCGATGCGCAGGGCACCAGCCAGGCTTTTGAAAAGGGCGCCCGCACCGCTGGCACAATTTTTGCGCTCATTGCCATCGTTGCCATCTCCGGGCTGATCTACTTGCGGCTTCACGGCTCCGGGCTTCTGGAGCGCCGGATGCAAGGTTGGCTGGCGCAGCACGGTTGGCGCGCGGGCGTGGCGCGGAATCTCCTCGGCTTTGTTCGCGGCGTGCAGACGGTGCACAGCTGGAGCGACGTGGTCGCCGCGGTTGTTTATTCGGCGTTGCACTGGTTGCTGGTGGTTGTTGTTTATTTTCTGGTTATCAAAAGTTTTGGCGGAAAACTCGGCACGTTGACGATTGCCGATTCCGTTCTCGTCCTGGTCTTCACGCTGGTGGGCTCCGCCGTGCAGCTTCCCGGAGTTGGCGGCGGCGCGCAGGCGCTTTCGATTGTTGCGTTCACGAAGCTCTACGGAATCGAACAGGAACCCGCGGTGGCCGCCGCGATGATCCTGTGGCTCGTCACGTTTGCTTCGTGTTCGGTCGCAGGTGTACCGCTGTTGTTGCGCGAAGGCTGGTCGCTTGGCGAGTTGAAACGCCTGCGCGCCCACGAAGACGAAGAGATTGACGCGGAAATTGCCGAGCATCCGGCCAAATCCGTCTAGCGCAGCGCGAGTCCGCGAACGCCGCGGCCCTTCCCAGCCATTTTCTAGTATCGTCAAGTTGTGTAAGATGCTCCCAGCACGAGGAGAATCCCCCGAGTGAAGTGTCCTTTCTGCGCGCATCTCGACGACAAGGTAATTGACTCCCGCGAAGGCCGCACCGGCGACACCATTCGCCGGCGCCGCGAATGCCTGAAGTGCTCCCGCCGGTTCACCACTTACGAGCGCATTGACGAGATTCCCTACATGGTTATTAAGAAAGACGGGCGCCGCGAGCGCTTTGAGCGGCAGAAAATCCTGCAAGGACTGCTGAAAGCGTGCGAAAAGCGGCCGGTGCCTACACCGAAGCTCGAAGCCATTGTGGATGAGATCGAAGGGGTGGTCCACGAAGCCACGGAAAGGGAATTGACCACCACGGAAATCGGCGAAATGATCATGCATCGCCTGAAAAAGCTGGACAAGGTCGCTTATGTGCGATTTGCCAGCGTTTATATGGACTTCAAGGACGTCCAGGAGTTCATGTCCGAGCTGAAAAACCTGCTGAAAGACCGGGCCCTGCCCAAGAAATAGGGTGGGCACCCCGAGCGAAAATGTCGGCGCGCCGACATTTAAAGTATTACTTTAAGGTTACTTACTGATAAAGGACTAGTACGTCCGTATCTTCGCGTGTGGCAAGAAGTTAGACCGGAAATATTCGAATGGAGGGGCGAAAAAGCGTGCCGAGCATTCGAACGCTCGGGCCTCTTTATCTCCTCCGGCGCCTCCTGCTATCCCTCGTTTTGCGGGGGTTGGGCCTTTTCCCGGCTTATGTTTTCCTAATAGACCGCTCAGGATTTTCTGAGCGGGCTACTTTTAACATTTTCGGTGACGGTTGAGAGGCATGGGGTTTCGCTCACGCGCTTGGAAGTGTCCTCTCGATTCTCGATCGTCAAGACACTGCCATGCGCGCCGCCGAAGCGAATCCCCAGCCACTCAGCCGATCCGATGGGCTCCGCATCAGGAAATACGAAGGGTTTCACTCGGGGCTAGGGAGAAAGTTGCGATGGTAACCGGTCCAAAGGGCACAGAGCAGGACTTACGCGGGCAGTGCAGTGTTTGTGGGCATCACGGGGAGATATTCGAGCTACCCGGACGCGCCGAGAAATACTGCCTGGAATGCAGCGCGGACGTGGCCACAACGATTTTGTTGACCACCGAGATAGACGCCGCGACGCTGGCGGGCAGAAGCACCGACGAACTGGTCTCCGAATTCTCCATCATCAGCAACCGCATGCTTGGCCGCGCACAATCCCCCGAACTTGGAAACTTCTAGACTCCACAAATTCCGGTACCGCTTGCTTTCTTATTAAGTGTAGAGGCGGCTTGCAGCCCAATTCCGCTCGCGCACCCGTTATAATGTCGGCATGAAGGATTCCCCCGCGCAACACATGCAGTGCATGGAGGTCTGGGGTGGCAGCCAGCTGACCTCGAATGGAGTCGAACTCGGGGGTCTCGACGTCTGGGTGTACAGCAAGCCGTTTGACCAAGCGCAACGCGGTGGCGACGTTTACTATGTGTCGAGTTGCGCGACTGGGCGCATCAGCCGGCTACTACTCGCCGATGTATCCGGGCATGGGCAATCCGTTGCGGCCACGGCAGCCGATCTGCGCACGCTCATGCGGCGCTTCGTCAACCGCCTCGACCAGAAGGAATTCGTCCGCCTGCTCAACGAGCAGTTCACGGCGCTCTCGCGCCATGGAAGTTTCGCCACGGCTGTCGTCTCTACCTTCTTTGGGCCCAGCCGGCGGCTCACTCTTTGCAATGCCGGCCATCCTCGACCGCTCCTCTTTCGCGCCCGCGATGCCCGATGGTCCTTCCTGGGCCACCAGGACACTCCGGAAAAGAAGGGACCGCGCAACATCCCCCTGGGCATCTTTCAGGTCACCGACTATGAACAACTCGACGTCGAACTCGATCTCGGCGACTGCGTGGTTTGCTATACCGATGCGCTGAATGAATCCTGCGATGCTGACGGCGAAATGCTTGGGGAAGAAGGCCTATTGCGGATTGCAAACCTGATTGGCGATGTGCCCGCCGAGACACTCATCCCGCGGCTACTTCAGGAAATCACCGAGCGCTTTCCGAAAAACCTTGCTGCCGACGACGTAACCCTGTTGGTCGTTCGCGCCAATGGCGATGCGCTCCATTTCACGCTTCGCGAAAAACTAGCCGCCTTCGGCCGCTTCCTGAAATCCTTCTTCCGCTCCTGGAAGCCCGGGGCAGAACACGCCCCGTTCCCCGACGCCAACCTCGCCAATCTCGGCGGCGCGATCATCCCCGCGCTAGCCCGTCGCTGGCGCGCCCCCCGCCCACCGCAAAGTTAATTCCCGGCAAGCCACTCGCCGGCGGCTTTTGGCAACTTTCCCGTGCTAGAGTGGCTGGCGTCGCTCTTAATCTTTCCAACGGAGTTTTCCCATGCGTAAATTAGGCTTGTTGGTGTTGAGTTTTGTGCTGATTGCTGGCGTCTTGCTTGCCGAGAAATCGCATGCGCCGAAGATTGACCCTAAGCGCATTTATGATGCCGTGAAATATCTTTCGAGCGATGCGCTGGAAGGCCGGGGCACTGGGCAGAAGGGCGGCGATGTCGCCGCTAACTGGATCGCCGACCAGTTCAAGGCGTACGGGCTGAAACCTGCCGGGGCGAACGGCAGCTATTTTCAGGATGTGCCGATGGTGGGTGTGAAAACACTGCCGGCCACCGCTTTCACGTTTGTGCCGGTAAATGGCGCGCCTGTTGAGCTGAAGAATCTTGAGGATTTTGTTACTAGCAACCAGACGCAAACGGAATCGGTGGACATTGACGCGCCGATTGTTTTTGTGGGCTATGGCATCACCTCGCCGGAAAACCGTTGGGACGATTACAAGGGGTATGACTTGACCGGCAAGATTGCGTTGCTGTTTGTGAGCGAGCCGGAATCGAACGATCCCACCTTTTTCAAGGGCAAGGCGCTGACGTACAACGGCCGTTGGACTTACAAGTACGAAGAGACCGCGCGGCGTGGGGCGATCGGCACGCTGATCATTCACCGCACTGACCTGGCCAGCTATCCGTGGGACGTGGTGCGCAATTCCTGGGGCGCGGAACGCTCTTATCTGGGGCTGGACGCCACGCGGAGGTTGCAGGCGGCTTCGTGGATTCAGTGGGAAGTGGCGCGGAAGCTGGTGGCCATGGGCGGCCTGGATCTGGATAGCCTGTACAAGCAAGCGCAGTCCCGCGAGTTCAAGCCTATCGAGTTGCCGGTGCATCTGAAGGCGCACATCGCTTCGGCGATTCGGCCATTCGCTTCGCGCAATGTGTTGGGAATGGTGGAAGGGTCGGAAGAAAATCAGAGGCGGGCCGAAGCTGTTTTATACACCGCGCACTACGATCATTTTGGGATTGATTATGCGCGCGCCAAAGGCGATCAGATCTATCACGGTGCCGTGGACAATGCCACTGGTTGCGGGATCTTGCTGGAACTGGCGCGCGTGTGGGCGGGAACGAAGCCTGCGCCGCCGCGTTCGATTCTGTTTGCGGCGGTCACGGGAGAGGAGCAGGGACTGCTCGGCTCCGAGTACCTGGGAAAACATTTGGAGCAGCTTCCCGTGCAGCCCATCCTGGATTTGAATTACGATGCGCTGGCGCCTATCGGGATTCCCGAGGAGGTCGAGGTGAGCGGCGCGGAGCGCACCACCTTTTATCCTGAAGTTGAAAAAATCGCGAAAGAGTTCGGATTGGCGATCAAGCCGGACGCGCATCCCGAAGCCGGGCATTATTATCGGTCCGATCACTTTAGCCTCGGCCGCGTCGGGATTCCGGCCTTTTCCATCAGCGAGGGATTGAAATTCAAGGGTAAAGATATTGCTTGGGGCGATGCGCAGTCCAAGGATTACGTCGAGAACCACTACCACAAGCCCTCCGACGCGTTCGTGGAGAGCTGGGATTTCACGGGCGATGCCAAGCTAGCCGCTTTTGGCTACGCGCTGGGCCAAGCCGCCGCCAACGAACACGGCGACATCAAGTGGCTACCCGGCGACGAATTCGAGAAAGCGCGGAGGAAACTTACATCAATGGATATTGATGGTGCCGCGCTCTTCGCCGGGCATCCGGATCTTCAGCCCGTCCACATCGAGCCAATTTTTTACCCTCCGCTGGCGAGACAAACTCGAACCTCAGGCACCGTAATTCTCATGGTCGATGTGGCAAGCGATGGATCCGTTGAGCAGGCGACGGTACTGAGTGGGCATCCACTCTCGCGAGCAGGCGTCTCAGCAGGTGTACGAAAATGGACATTTGCCCCGCGAAGTGGATCAGAGAGAAGCTTTGAACTCAGATGTGAATTTCTTGTACGGCAACTTGCCGCCAACAGTCCTGGACAATTGATGATTGTGCGTGGCCCACTAAGCTTGTTGGTGGTTGCTCATCCACCCGTACCGACGGTCTCGTATCACGAAATGTCCCGTGCAGTGAATTGATGAGATGTAAAATATGAAACCACTCAAGAAAGAACAAAGGCAAGGCATCGCCTCCCTGGCAAAAATGAAAGATTCGGAGATTGATTTGTCGGAAATGCCGGAGGTTTTGGATTGGAGTGGGGCGGAGGTCGGTCGATTCTATCGCAAGAAAAAGGCGCGCACTTACGTTCGAGCGGGGCGAAAGAAAAAGCGGGTTTGACAGGCTTGGCTGCAGCCTTGCCCGCTCCGCTAGGCGAGGTGTGGCCCTACGCCAGCGCGGAAAAACCCGCACCCTGAAAGGCGCAGGGTGCGGCACCCAGCTCTACGGCTTTGCTGCAGGAGTTTTGTCTTGGGGTTGGGACTGTAAAGCGGGAGCTGAGCTCCCGCACTCCAAAGCGCCCGCCTCCGTTCCTTTGTCAGGGCAAGCAGAAGGCGGCCGCTACTGCTACTTGGGCCAGACGCCGGCGGTGAAGGTGCGGACTTTGGAGAAGCCGAGGCGTTCGTAGAGGTGGACGGCGGTGCGGTTTTCGGTGGTGACGGTGAGTGTGAGTTCGTGGAACTTTAGGGCGCGGAGGGTTTCCGCGGCGGTGAGCATGAGGATGCGGCCGAGGCCGTGGCCCTGGAAACCGGGCATGACGCAGATTTGGGTGGTGTGGCCGACGCCGGAGGAAACTTCGCTGGTGAGGATGGCGCCGGCGAGTTCTTCGCTTCCAGGATGATGGAGGACGAAGGAGACGTTGGGCAGGAACTGGCCACACCCGGGCAGCAGGATGATGTTTTTCAGGAATTTCAGGGCGCCGTGGCGGGTGCGATACTGATCGTTAATGTCGCCGTCCACGTGATTTGCGTAGGCCAGGTAGATCAGCTTGGCGCAGGGCTCGAAGTAGCGGTCGTTCCAGCGGTCGAGGCGCAGGCCGGAGTTCACGCTGGGCACTGGCTCGCTCTTCTTCAGCAGATCGAGAAGCATGAACTGCCGGGTGTACAGGCGGAAGCCCTGGTCGCGCAGCGCGGCGTCCACGGGGCCGCCGAAGGGCATCAACTGGGCTTCGATACGATGCAACTGCGGCAGGGCGCGCATGGAAAAGAGCATCTCGTCCAGCAAGCGGCGGCCGATGGGCTCCTGGTTCACAGACGGCGAAACGTAGAGGCCTCCGATGAGGCCCTTGTAATCTTCCAGCACGTAGAACGCGTAACCGACCGCGCGCACGCCTTCAAACGCCACGCAGCCCGAGAGCGCGTGAGCATCCAGGAAGCGCTTGATGAGATCGAGCGCGCTGCGGTAGTCCCAGTGAAGTTCGTCCTGCCAATGGCGGGCTTCCTCAAGCAGCAGCGGCTCAAGCTGACGGACGGTGGTCTGGCGAAGATCGATAATGTTCATCGGGAAGGGCAAGCGTGCTGCACGCTTGCGCAAGTGCCATGATAGCCGATTCCGGGGAAGCCCTGCCAAAGCAACCCGCAAAACCCTATACGAATCGGGCACATGGGGCTGAGAAGGGAAGCTGGTGAGTGGAAGCGACATGCTACGATTCGGCTATAGTGTTGAAAATCTCAACAGGGGGGAATTTGGCCAAACTGGCCTGAGCTGCTGCTGAACCCATGGCGATCGTTGACGAATTGCGGTATCCAACCCGCTGGTACACAAAGCTCCTAATCATCATTCTGGCGCTGGTTTTCTTTGCGGGGCTGGCCACGGTGGTGATTTCGGGAGTGCTGACGTATTGGATCGTGAAACCGCAGCGGACGAGCTCTGAGATTAATATGGCGAGTTTCCCCGGTCGGCCCGATGAGGTGGATTTTACAGTTGCGGGTCTGGGAGACCGGCGGGGGTGGTTCTTCCCGGGGTTGCGCGGGGCGCCGACGATTATTTTGCTGCACGGGTACGAGTCCAGCCGCGGGGAACTGCTGACGCTGGTATCGGCACTGCAGGACCACCAGTACAACGCATTTGTGTTTGATTTCGCGTCGCACGGAGCGAACGCGGGAGTTACGACGTTCGGGTATCGGGAAGCCGACGAAGTGCGTGCGGCCATTGATGTTTTGGCAAAGCGGAACGATGTGGACCCGGCGCGATTTGGCTTGTGGGGCTACAACCTGGGAGCTTACGCGGCGCTTCGCGAGGCGGAAAAAGATCCACGGGTGCGCGCCTTGGTGCTGGACTCGGTGTATGACTACCCGAAGCAGATGGTGAAGATTGGCGTGGAAAAAACCGGTGTGGGCGGCTTTCCGATGATGGTGAAGTCGGCGCAGATGTGTTTTGAGTGGATGAATTACGCGTATAAGAATGACCCGCCGCTTTCGGCGAAGCTCAAAGGGATGAATGGGGTGCCGATTTTGTTTATTCAGGCGGTGGATGATCCGGAGCTGTCGTCGTACACGCGGGAACTGTTTTTGAAGGCGCCTGAACCGCGGGAACAGGCGATCATCGCGCACGGGAATTTTGTGAATTTACCGGATGATGAGAAGCGGCAGTACGAAAACCGCGTGGTGACGTTTTTTCTAGCGCGGCTGCCGGTTACTCAGGTTGTTAGTGCTCCCGTTGCCGTTGCTCCCGCCAAGCCCGCGAAATAATACGTCATCCCGGCAGGGGATGATTGCAGGATCCACCGCAAAATTCACACAACGAAATCCGAAGCCGGCAACTGCTTGCTGTTTCCCCTTGGGGACGAAGACCCAGGTGGGTCTTGGATCTCCAGCTTTCCACGTGCGGATTTCCTCGCGAGTGTAATAGTCGAGTTGATAGCCGAAGGAGCGATTGAGTTGCCAGGTGGCGGCGTTTCGAGCGGAGAAATCCGGCCAGACATGGGTGACGGTGCGTATGGCATCGCGGGCCGAAACTTCCGGATCGAGATTGGGGAGAAAGCGATCGATCTCGACCACAAGGAATAAAACAGTGATAACCGCTGCGAATAAGCTGATTCGTAAACGGCGGGTGGCAGCTAAGAGACCCGTTATGACTCCGCCGCATGCGGCGACAGCCCAGATACGAGTAATTCCGCAGGCTGGGCTCACACAAAGCAGCGCGGGGATTTTCGCAGCTTCGCGTTGCAGGGCAACTCCAAGAGCAAGAAATGCCAATCCAGTGGCGAGAAGAGGCCAGCGACTGGAGCGACTAGTATCTTTCAGGTGAGTTGCAACTGTGTTGGCCAAAAGTAGCACGAGTGGAGGGATGCCCGGCATGATGTAACCGGGCAATTTTGATTTTGAGATGGTAAAGAAGAGAAACGTGAAGCCGGCCCAGGATAGAAAGAAGATTTCTGCGAAGCCAATGGGAATCCGTTGCTTCCACGTTGTAATGATTTGAAGTTTGGCCAGCACGAGGAAAAATATCCAGGGGGAGACCGCCAGCAGCGTGATTGGGAGGTAATACCAAAAGGGCTGGAGGTGCTGGAATTCGGGGGTTAGGAAGCGCTTGAAGTTGTGTTCGATGATGAAAACGCGGAAGAAGTCGGGATTGCGGCGGGCGCAGAGGATGTACCAGGGGAGGGCGGTTAGGCAGAAGGTGGCGATGGCGATGGGGTGGAGGCAGCGGAAGGCGTCGCGCCAGCGTTTGGTGAAGAAGGCCCAGAGAAGGACGGCGCCGCCGGAGAGGATTATGGCGGCGGGACCTTTGGCGAGTGTTGCTAAGCCGAGAAAGACGCCAAAGAGTGTGGAGGTAAAGGAAGTTGAAGAGGTTAAGGAAGTAAAGGAGAAGAGGGGACTCCGCGAACTTGGCTGCACTTCGGATGATTTGGAAATTATGCCGAGGAGGTGCGCGGCGAAGACCAGGGCGATGGTTAGGGTGGCGGCGAAGGGCATGTCGGTGGCGGCGGCGTGGGAGAAGCCGATCATGCCGACGGTGGTGGGCAAAAGGAGTAACAGCCAGCGGGCGGTTTCGGCACCGTAGAGGCGCAGGGCTAGCCAGGATAAAGCTAGAGTGGCTAGAAGGGCGGAGATGGCACTGGGCAGGCGGGCGGCGGTTTCGCTTACGCCGAAGAGTTTGAAGCTGAGTGCGGCGCCCCAGTAATAGAGCGGGGGCTTTTCGAACCACGGTTGGCCGTAGAGGCGCGGGGTGATCCAGTCTCCGGTTTCTTGCATGTCGCGGGCGATCCATGCGTAACGGGGTTCGTCCGGGCCCACTAGGCCGATGGCGCCTAGATTGTGGAAGTAGCAGAGGTAGAAGGTGGAGAGGATTAAGAGGAGCCAGAGGAGGCGCGCTGCCGGGGAGAGCGGCGGAGAGTCGGGGAATGCGGAGGTGGATTGGGTCACGGAAATAGGAGTTTAGCATTGTCGGTGTATCTTGGAAGGTTGGAAGTGGGTAGTTGGGTGCGGCGTTCCAAAAGGGGGATGATGGAGCGGATTCAGTTTGTGGTGGCTTGGGTGTTTGTGAAGGTGCTGGGGGTGTTGCCGCGGGCGGTGGCGCGGGCGTTTGCTGCGGGGGCGGCGCGGGCTTTGTTGGTGTTTTTGCCGAAATTGCGGAAGACGGCGGAGTTTAATTTGCGGCTGGCGTTTCCGGAGTGGAGCGAGGCGCAACGGAAGAGCGTGTTGAAGGGGATGGCGCGAAATCTGGGGTGGATGGCGGCGGAGTTTGCGCGGCTGCCGAAGTATACGCGGGAAAATATTGAGAACGTGGTGGTGCTGGACGGACATGAGAATTTTCTGGAGGGGAAGAGCCGCGAGAAGGGGGTGATTTATTTGACCGGGCATATCGGGGCCTGGGAACTTTCTTCGTATGCGCACGCGCTGTATGGATTTCCGCTGCACTATATGGCGCGGCCGTTGGATAACGCGCCGTTGGATAGACTGGTGAATGAATATCGCGGGCGGTCGGGGAACCGTCCGATTTATAAGAATGAAGCGGCGCGGATGATGCTAAAGGTTTTGAAGGATGCGGGGACGCTGGGGATCCTGGCGGACCAGAACACCATGCCGGGGGAAGGCGTGTTTGTGGATTTTTTTGGGACGCTGGCCTGCACGACTACGGGAATCGCGCGGGTGGCGCTGCATACGGATGCGGCCGTGGTGCCGGGGTACGTGTTTTGGGATGGGAATCTGCGGAAGTACCGGCTGCGGTTTGAGGCTCCGGTGGAGTTGAGCCGGACGGGGGATACGGAGCGGGATGTTTTGGAGAATACGCAACGGTTTGCGAAGGTGATTGAGGAGATTATCCGGAAGCATCCGGAGCAGTGGGTGTGGATCCATGCGCGGTGGAAGAACCGGCCGGAGGGTGAGGCGGCGCTTTATGATTTTCTGTGACGAGAAGAAAAAGAAAGATTTAACCACAGAGGACACAGAGGATCCGCAGAGGGCACGGAGAAGGATTGAGGGGAGGCGGGGATGACTTGGACGGCGGCGGGATTGGCTGAGGCGATTGGGGCGCGAGTGGAGGGGGATGGGACGTTGGAGATTAGCGGGGTGGCGGCGCCGGAACGCGCTGGCTCGAAAGAGTTGATTTACGTGGAGGCGGCGAAATTTGCGGAGCGGGCGGCGGGCTCGAAGGCGAGTTGCGTGGTGGCGGAAGAGGGAATTGCGTTGCCGGGGAAGACGATTTTGCGCAGCGGGAAGAGCAAGGTGGCGTTTGCGAAGGCGGCGGCGCTGCTGCTGGAACGCGCGCCGATTGCGGTCGGGATTCACGCGACGGCGATTGTGGCGCCGCTGGCTCGGATTGGCGCGCGTGTGAGCATCGGGCCGTATGCGGTGATTGGGGAGGATGCGCATGTGGGCGATGGCACGCAGATTGGGGCGCATTGCGTGATTGGGGCGGGTTGCTGGATTGGAGAGAACTGCCGGATTCATCCGCGGGTGACGTTTTATGCGGGAGTGCGGGTTGGGCATCGAGTGGAAATTCATTCGGGAGCGGTGTTGGGCGCGGATGGATTTGGGTTTGCATTTGATGGGGAACGGTATTGGAAATTTCCGCAGGCGGGGTTGGTGGAGATTGCGGACGATGTGGAGATTGGGGCGAACACGACGATTGACCGGGGCTCGCTGGATGACACGCGGATTGCGGAGGGCGCGAAGCTGGATAATCTGGTGCACGTGGGACACAACGTGCAGATTGGCGCGCATACGGTGATCGCAGCGCAGACGGGGATTTCGGGATCGAGCAAGCTGGGGCATCATGTGGTGGTGGGCGGGCAGGTGGGCATCGCGGACCATTGCACGCTGGAAGACGGAGCGATTGCGGGGGCGCAAGCGGGGATTCCTACGGGGAAGATTATTAGGAAAGGGCAGACGGTTTGGGGGACGCCGGCGCGGCCGTTGGAGCAGTTCAAGGAGGCGTATTTTTGGTTTGCGCGGCTGCCGGAGCTGGCGGCGCGGGTGAAGAAAATCGAAGAGAAGAGTTAACCACAGAGAACACAGAGTGGCCGCAGAGTTCACAGAGAAGAGCGGGGTGACGAGGAAAAACCCGCACCCTGAAAACCGCAGGCCCTTCGGCTTCGCTCAGGAGTAAACGTGCGGCACCCAGGGGTTAGGCGGGGTGCATAGTCGGTGCTTGACTGAGGGGAATGGGAAAGACGGCACGGAGAATTTGATGACGGGTTTGCAGGCAAAAGCGGGGACGGCGTGGCGGCTGGTGGTGGTGGGCGGGCATACGCGGAGTATCGGGAAGACGCAACTGGTGTGCGACATCATTGCGGCGTTTCCGAAAACGGAGTGGATTGCGGGGAAGATCACGCAGTATGGGCACGGGGTGTGCGCGCAGAACGGTGAGAATTGCGATTGCGCGCCGGAAGAGCATGTTTGCGCGCTGGATTGGGAAACGCATGCGGATACGGGGACGGATAGCGCGAGGTTTTTGGCGGCGGGGGCGAGGCGGTCATTCTGGTTGAGGACCAAACAGGGCTACCTGGCGGAAGGGTTGCCGCTGTTGCGGCAGGCGCTTGAAGAAGTGGCCCGTCGGCTACGCTCAGGGCAAGCGAGTGGCGAGTGGCGAGTGGCGAGTGAACAAGGTCGGAGCACGGCAGAACCGAGCACGGCGCTGATTTTGGAGAGTAATTCGCTGATGCAGTTTGTGAAGCCTTCGCTTTATTTTGCGGTGATTGATCCGCTGCGGGAGGACTTCAAGGAGTCGGCGCAAGTGGCGCTGGACCGGGCGCATGCGCTGGTGCTGCGAGGCGAGCTGGGAGGCGACGGTCCGCCTGCTCCGCTGTGGATGAAGCTCCCATCCAAGTTATTGCAGGAAAAGCCTTCGGTGTTGCAGCGCGAGGGGGAGCCGCTGCCTGAGCCATTAGAGGTTTTGGTGCATCGAATGTTGGACGGGCCGGGCGGGGTCCAACTGTGACACTTTGTGACCACGCCAGGATATTGGGCCGGCATCTTAGGCGTTGACCGCGTTATAATCGGCGGCGATAATAAGAAAGTACTGGGGGTACCTGGTTGGTTCGGACCAAGTTACCTTCTGGAAGTCCAAGGCATCAGAGAATTTAGGGGTTTCCGGGGGCGGCTTGGGGTGTATTCCCGAGTACCCGCTCGATCTGCTCTGGGGGGAGCATAGATGGCGTCCTTTGTACGCGTAGGAGAAGAGCTACCCGTAGCGCCCGCGCCAGCTCCGTGGCGCCAAGAAGGCTGGGCGGAGAAGATTGAAACCGCTGTACAGAGCGGCGCGGAGTACCTGCTGTCGGTGCAGGCCGAAGAAGGCTACTGGCACGGGGAGCTGGAAGCCGACACCACCCTCGAATCCGACTACATTTATTACCTCTACGTTTTGGGCAAGGCGGAGCCTTCGCGAATTGCGAAGCTGGCGAATTACGTGCGCCAGAAGCAGTTGCCGGACGGCGGCTGGCCGATCTATCCCGGTGGTCCTTCGGAACTGAATGCAACGTGCAAGGCGTATTTTGCTCTGAAACTGGCGGGAGACTCGCCGGATTCCGGGCACTTGACGAAAGCGCGCGAGGCGGTGCACCGGCTGGGCGGGCTTGAGCATACGAATTCGTACGTGCGATTTTATCTGGAGCTGGTGGGCGCGGTGGGATGGGAGTTGGTGCCCGCGATACCGCCGGAGCTGATGCTGTTGCCGAACTGGTTTTACCTGAATATTTACGAGATGTCTTCCTGGACGCGCGGGATTGTGATTCCGATGGCGATTCTTTCGGCGCTGCGGCCGGAGTTTCGTTTGCCGGAACACGCGCGGGTGGATGAGCTGTTCAAGGATCCTTCGCAGAAGACGGCGGCGTTCAGTTGGAGCAAGCAGTTGGTGTCCTGGAAAAACCTGTTTTTGGCGGTGGACCGCGGGTTGAAGCTGTACGAAAAGCTGCCGTGGAAGCCGCTGCGCAACAAGGCGCTGCGGGAAGCGAAGCAGTGGATGCTGGAGCACATGGAGCGAACGGAGGGATTGGCGGCGATTTATCCCTCGATGATGAATTCGATTTTCGCGCTGATCGCGCTGGGGCATGGACCGGACGATCCGCTGACGTTCCGGGAGATCAAGGAATTTTCGCGATTTGAAATTGAAGAGGGCGACACGATTCGCCTGCAGCCGTGTGTTTCCCCGGTGTGGGACACCTGCATTGCGATGGTGGCGCTGGAAGAGGCGGGATTGCCGGCGGACCATCCGGCGCTGGTGAAGGCGGCGGACTGGTTGCTGACGAAGCAGATCCTGGGCGGCGGCGACTGGCAGATCAAGAACAAGGATGCCGAGCCGGGCGGCTGGGCGTTTGAATACCGGAACGATTTTTATCCGGACGTGGACGATACCGCGTTCGTGCTGATGGCTTTGCAGCGCGTAAAGTTCCCAGATGAGAGCCGCATGGAAGCGGCGCTGCGGCGGGGCGTGCAGTGGCTGCTGAGCATGCAGAATCGCGATGGCGGGTGGGGCGCGTTTGACCGCGACAACGACAAAATGATTTTGTGCAACATTCCTTTCGCGGATCACAACGCGATGATCGATCCCTCGACGGCGGATGTGACCGCGCGGGTGCTGGAATGCCTGGGGCGGTTTGGCTGGCCGGCGGAACATCCGGTGGTGCGCAAAGCGGTGAGTTTCCTGACGAAGGATCAGAGCAAGGATGGCTCGTGGTTCGGGCGCTGGGGCGTGAATTACGTTTATGGGACGAGCGGGGTGTTGCGGGCGCTGGAGACGGTTTCGCTGACGGCGCAAGATTATTGCGCGCGGGCGGTTTCCTGGTTGCGGCAGGTGCAAAAGGCGGATGGCAGCTTTGGCGAATCGCTGCTGAGCTATGAGATGGCTTCGACGAAGGGACAGGGAAACAGCACGCCTTCGCAGACCGCGTGGGGATTGATTGGACTGCTGGCAGGAGTGGACCGCAACGATCCGGCAGTGGGCCGCGCGGCGACGTATCTGGTGGAGCAGCAGAACGCCAACGGCTCGTGGAGCGAAGACGATTTTACCGGGACGGGATTTCCGGGCGTGTTTTATCTGAAGTACCACCTTTATAAGAATTCTTTCCCGGTTTATGCATTGGCACGCTATCGGAACCAGACCAAGCGGGCTGAAGAGTACTGTGCGTGCAAGTTTTCGCCGGGCGAGTTCAGGTTGCGGAGCGGACTATATACCAAGCGCGAACGGAGCGCTTTCTAAGCAAACGAATGCGGTATCCCCTTGGCTTAGTGTTGGATTCCGCGAGATACCTCGCGTCGCGGAAACTTCGTGGTGACAAGAAAATCCCGGTGATGTTATCGCTGGATCCTTTGGGCGGATGCGCGAAGAAGTGCGGCGCGAACGGCAATGGAAGCGAATCGATCGAAGAGCGCGCGATGCTGACTGTGGAGCAGTGCCTGGGGGCGATGGAGGAGTGCGACGCGCCGGTGGTGGCGATTCGCGGAGGCGAGCCGCTGGACTATCCGGAGATTGCGCGGCTGACGCTGGAGATTCTGGAGCGCGGGAAGCATCTTTTTTTGTGCACGGACGGAACGCTGATCCGGCGGCGGCTGCACATGATTCCGCCGTACACGAACTTTTTCTGGAATGTGAAGATGGACGGAACCGAGGCGGCGCACGATGCGCGGGCGAATCGGCCGGGTTTGTTTTTGGAAGCACTGGATGGAGTGAAGGCGGCGAAGAACGCAGGATTTTTTGTGGTGGTGACCACGACGATTTATCCGGATACAGATGTGCGCGACGTTGCCGGGCTTTGCGAGAAGCTGCACGCGATGCACGTAGACGGGTACATGCTTTCGCCGCACTATCCGGCGGAGAAGATGTGCCGGAATACCGCGGCGGCGTTTCACGAAAAGATGCAGAAAAGATTTCGCGAGGCCAGTGAGTTGCTGAGCGAATACAACCTGCTGACTTCGCCGATTTATATGGAGTATTTGCGCGGGGAGCGGGAACTAGATTGCTGCTCGTGGGGCAGTCCGGTGTATGGGCCGCGGGGCTGGGCCGCGCCGTGCTCGCAGCTCGGGTATGGCTACGAGGAGCACTACAAGAGCCTGCTGGAAAATACGGTGTGGGAAAATTTTGGCCGGGGGATGAATCCGCAATGCGAGCCTTGCGCCAGCCACTCGGGATATGAGACCGCGGCGATTCTAGGGATGAATCCGAAGACCGGGGATTTCTGGAAGATGGTGGCGTGGCAGTTGGAGGGCGGGCTGGGAGAAAAGCGGGAAAGGGCGCGCAAGGGATGACGACGCTGGTTACCGGCGCGGCGGGATTTTTGGGCAGCCATGTGGCACGGCAACTGGTGGCGCGCGGGGAATCGGTGCGGGTGCTGATGCGGGCGTCCAGCAGCAACCGGGCGATCAGCGATTTGCCGCTGGAGTATGTGACCGGGGATTTGCGGGATGCGGCTTCGCTGGAACGCGCGATGGCGGGCGTGCAGCGGGTGTACCACGTGGCCGCGGATTACCGGCTGTGGGCGAAAAAGCCGCAGGATATTTACGATTCGAATGTCGGCGGAACGAAGAATTTGCTTGCGGCGGCGAAGCGCGCGGGCGTGGAGCAGTTGATCTATACCAGCACGGTGGCGACGATTGCGGTGGACCGGCCCGAGCTGCCGAATGAGTTTACGGGCGCGAAGCTGGAGGAGATGGTGGGGCATTACAAGCGCTCGAAGTGGATGGCGGAGCGCGAGGCGTTGCAGGCGGCGAAGGAAGGATTGCCGGTGATTGTGGCGATGCCGACTACGCCGGTGGGGCCGTGGGATTGGAAGCCGACGCCGACGGGAAAGATTATTCTGGATTTTCTGAACGGCAAGATGCCGGGATACGTGGAAACGGGATTGAATTTTGTGGGTGTGGAAGAGTGCGCGGCGGGCCATCTGCTGGCGGCGGAGCGCGGAAAAGTCGGCGAGCGATATTTGCTGGGGGCGGAGAACCTGACGTTGAAGGAGATGCTGGATGCGCTGGCGAAGATAACTGGTTTGCGGGCGCCGGGGATGAAAATCCCGCACGGGGTGGCGCTGGGTGTAGCCTACGTGGAGAGCGCGTTTTCGCGACTGGTGGGGAAAGAGCCGCAGATACCGGTGGAAGGCGTGAAGATCGCGCAGCACAAGATGTTTGTGGATGCTTCGCGGGCGAAGCGGGAGTTGGGCTTTCAGCCGGGGCCGGTGGCGGCGGCGCTGGAGCGGGCGGTGCGGTGGTATCAGGCGAATGGATATGTTTCGAAGCGGCGGGCGAGGAAAATGAATTTGGCGGCGTGAAGTGGGAAGTTAATGAGGTAGAGGAAGTAGAGGATCGGAACTCGCGAGAACAGCGATGAAGGTGCTGGTTACATTTGCGGTGGACGCGGAGGTTGCTCCGTGGCGCAAGCTGCGGAAGTTTCGGTTTATTGATTATGAGGGGTTGCGGTTGTGGCGGTCGGATGCGGGCGACGTGGAAATAACGGCGTTGGTGACGGGGATGGGGGTGGAGGCGGCGGCGTATGCGATGGACTTGATGATGAGAATGGCGGACGCGGAGCAGCATTTTGAAGTTTGCATCTCGAGCGGCCTGGCGGGAGCACTGGCGGAATCGCTGAATCCCGAAGAGATTATCGCCCCACAAGGGATTATGGTGGAAAGAAAACATGCGGACTGGCCGTCGGAGCGGCTGGAAGTGGATGCGGAGCTGCGGAACCGGGCGCTCGATTTAGGGGCGAAATGCACGGATTGCCTGTTCACCAGCGACCAGGTGATGGTGAAGGCGAAGCAGAAGCGGGATTGTGCGTCGAAGGCGCAGGCCGTGGATATGGAAAGTTTTGAAATTGTGAAGGTGGCTTGCGCGTGGGGCGCGCGGGCGGTGGTGGTGCGGGCGATCAGCGACTCCGCGAAAGAGGATTTGCCGATTAATTTTAATCTTACGCTGTCCGGGGAGAAGCAGGTGAGCGTTGGAAAGGTCGCAGCGCAACTGGCGAAAAATCCGCTGGCGCTGCCGTCGCTGATCCGGTTTGCGCGGCAAAGCCGCCGTGCGGCCGAGACTTTGGCGAATTTTCTGGAAAAATATGTTCCGGGGCTGGCGAGTGTGGACTCTCTGGACCGGTCTAAGGCGGTGGCGGCGCAATGAGCGGGGCGGGGATGATGGTGGAACAGGTGCGGACGCTGGGGCCGATACCGAAGACGATGCGGGCGGGCGTATACCGCGAAAAGGGAATCGTGCGGGTGGAAGAAGTGCCGGTGCCGGAGGTGGGCGACGGCGAAGTGTTGATTAAGGTGGCAGCTTGCGGCGTTTGCGGGACGGACATTAAAAAGATTTTTTACGGGTATGTGGAGCCGCCGCAAATTTTAGGACACGAATTGGCGGGCACGGTGGTGGCGATCGGGCGCGGCGTAACCAAGTGGAAGCTGGGCGACCGGGTGATGAGCTTTCACCACATTCCTTGCGGGGAATGCTTTTTTTGCGAGCGGCGGATGTTTTCGCAATGCAAGCTGTATAAGACCACGGGACTGACGGCGGGCTTCACGCCGAATGGCGGCGGATTTGGCGAATACGTGAAGGCCATGCCCTGGCTGGCGGAGCGCGGGATCGTGGCGCTGCCGGATAATGTTAGTTTTGAAGAGGCGACGTTCATCGAGCCGATCAACACGATCGTCAAAGCGGTACAGAAGGCGCGGGTGGCGGCCGGGGAGACGGTGCTGATCATTGGCTGCGGGCCCATCGGACTGCAACTCCTGATGGTCACCCAAACTACAGGAGCGCGCATCTATACCAGTGACCCGGTGTCCACGCGGCGAGAAAAAAGCTTGGGCCTTGGGGCACTTGAGTCTTTTGACCCGGTAAGTGGTAAGCTAGTCAAAGAAATCCAGGCCCGCACCGAGGGCCGGGGAGCAGACGCAGTTCTGGTGGCCGTAGCGCATCCAGCGGTGGTGGTGGAAGCGTTGGCGGCGGCGAGAGCTGGGGGGCGGGTGCTCTTGTTTGCCGCGAACGATCCCGTCACCAAGATAGAATTTCCCGCCGCGGCGGTGGGGATCGACGAGAAAGAAATCCTGGGCAGCTATAGTGCGGCCGTAGACATCCAAGAAAGTGCGGCAGCACTGGTGTTGGGGAAGAAACTGCCGGTGATGGAAATCGTCACGCACAGGTTCCCATTGGCTAGAATTCAGGAGGGGCTGGAGTTGGCGGCTCATCCGACGGACGAATCCTTGAAGATTCTGATAATGCACGTATGAAAACAGCGTCCCCAAAGAAGACGGAGCTCGGACTGGAAGAGACGGTAGTCCAGGCGAAGATCGTGGTGCCTTCGCGGATGACCGCGGCCGTGCTGTATGGCAGCGAGGACCTGCGCATTGAGCAGATTGATGTGCCGGCGCTGGCGGTGGATGAAGTGCTGTTGCGGGTGCGCTTGGCGCTCACCGATGGGACGGATCTGAAAGTTTGGAAGCGCGGCTACCACGCGAAGATGATTCAGCCGCCGGCCGTGTTTGGGCATGAAGTGGTCGGCGAAATTGTGGCCATGGGGAAGCGCGTGGATCCCCGGTGGCGGCTGGGAACGCGGGTGATTGCGGCGAACTCGGCGCCTTGCTTGCGGTGTTATCACTGCCGGCGGGGGCAGGAAAACCTTTGCGACGATTTGCTGTTCAACAATGGGGCGTACGCGGAATACATGCGGATTCCGGGACGCATTGCGCGGGAAAACATGCTGGAGGTGCCGCACTCGGTGGACGATCACAGCGCGGCGCTGGTGGAGCCGCTGGCTTGCGTGCTGCGCGGCGTGCATGAGATGGAAGTGCGCACCGGCGATACCAGCGTGGTGATTGGATGCGGGCCGATTGGATTGATGTTTGTGCGGATGCTGACGCGGCGGGGAGTGCGGGTGATTGCGCTGGCGCGGCGCGAAGGACCGCTGGGAGTGGCGCGGAAGCTGGGCGCGGCGGCGGCGATTAATGTTACGGAGACTGCGGACGTGGCGTCCGCCGTGCGAGCTTTGACGGATGAGGGGCGCGGACCGGACTCGGTAGTGGAAGCGGCTGGGAATCCCGCGACATGGGAGCAGGCACTGGCGATGGTGCGGCGCGGCGGCGTGGTGAATTTCTTCAGCGGGCTGCCGACGGGAACGCGCGTGGAGATTGAGCCGGCGTCGATTCATTATTCGGAGATCAAGATTATTTCGCCGTTCCACCATACGCCGCGATTCATTCGCGAGGCGATGGAAGCGATCCGGCGCGGGGACATTGCGGCGCACGATTTTGTTACCGAAGATATTCGACTGGAAGACCTGCCGCAGGCGTTTGAGCGGATGAAGACGCGCAGCGGGGAGATCAAGCTGGCGGTCAGGCCTTAGGAAGTGGCCGGTGTCCAGCGACCGGTGGCCGGTGAAGAGGCCCCCTGGAGTGATTGGTTGTTATGGGTGACTGGTGAAAGCCACCTCCTTTTATAGGTTCAAGCTCAGACCCAATATCCAAGAGGAAAGTAACTAGTGATGCTGCGACCGGGCGAATTGGAGATTGCCGGAAAGCTGCCCGCGGATGGTTGTGCGCCGGCGGAGGCGCAGGCGTATACGCGGTGGCTGGCGACGCACCATTACGAAAATTTCAAAGTGGCCTCGTGGCTGCTGCCGAAGGAATTGCACCAGCACTTTTACAATTTGTATGCGTATTGCCGGTGGGCGGACGACCTGGGCGACGAGATTCCCGTAAGGGAGCGGGCGCTGGAATTGCTGGATTGGTGGGAACGGGAGCTGGACGATTGTTATGAGGGGCGGCCGTCCCATCCGGTGTTTGTGGCGCTGCGCGAGACGGTGGTGGCGAAGGATGTGCCGAAGCAGCCGTTTGCGGATTTGCTGAAGGCGTTCCGGCAGGATCAGGTGGTGAAGCGGTATCCGACGTGGGACGCGGTGCTGGATTATTGCGTGTATTCGGCGAATCCGGTGGGACGGTTGGTGCTGTATTTGTGCGGGTATCGCGACGAGGAACGGCAACGGCTTTCGGATGCGACCTGCACGGCGCTGCAGTTGGCGAATTTCTGGCAGGATGTTTCGCGAGATCTGAATATCGGGCGGATTTATATTCCGCTGGATCACGCGGCAGCGTATGGGTTAAGCGAAGGCGATATTGTTGGCAGGATATTCGACCGCCGCTACGAATCGTTGATGAAGGAGTTGATTGAGTACACGCGGGGATTATTCGCGAAGGGCCAGCCGCTGGCGAAAATGGTGGAAGGGAAGCTGAGCGTGGATTTGGATATGTTCACCCGTGGGGGGTTGGCGGTGCTGGACACGATCGAGGCGATGGGGTATGACACCATGCACCGGCGCCCGGAAGTGAGCAAGGTGAAGCAAGTGAGCCTGCTGGGGCGGGCGTTGATTACGCACGTGATTGGGAATTCGGATGTCAATCGCAGTGGCGGATTTGCCAGCGAAGGGGCGAGCTATGTCGCGGCGGCTTCCGGGCCTGGGGAGATTGCCGCTTCTTACAGCCAGTGTCACCAGATCGCGCGGACAGCGCACAGTAGTTTTTATCCGGCGTTCTTTTTGCTGCCGAAAGAAAAGCGCGAAGGCATTGTGGCGCTGTATGCGTTCATGCGGCTGATTGATGATGTGTCGGATGAAGGCGCGGATGTGGCGGCGAAGCAGCGGGGGCTGGCGAGGTGGAGAGCCGCTCTGGACGAAGCGGTTACCGGACAGTCGCAGGCGTTTGATGGGAACGCAGTTCGGGCGCTGCAGGCGGACGCGTTGTTTGGACAGCAGGAAGTTTTGCCGGCGCTGGTGGATACCATGCAGCGTTACCGGATGCCGGCGCGCTATTTGCACGACCTGATCAGCGGCGCGGAGATGGATCTGACGATCCAGGAGTACCCGACGTTTGAGCGGCTGAAGGAATATTGTTATCGCGTGGCCGGGACGGTCGGGCTGACGTGCATGCACATTTTTGGATTCAGCGATTCGCAGGCGCTGGATTTGGCGGAAAAGCTGGGGCTGGCGTTTCAACTGACCAATATCATTCGCGATGTTCGCGAGGATTATTCGCTGGGGCGAATTTATTTGCCGGAAGAGGATCTGGTTCGCTACGGCGTGGCGAAGGAAGATCTGGGGCGCGGCGAAGCGACGCTGGGCGTGCGCGAACTTTTGCGTTTCGAGGCCGACCGCGCGTGGAAGATGTATGAAGAGGGATCGGCGCTGCTGGGGTTGATTGAGGAAGACAGCCGCGGGACGCTGTGGCTGCTGGTGCACACGTACAGCGCGCTGCTGGCGCGGATTGAATCGGTGGATTTTGCGGTGTTTGGCGAGCGGGTGCGGCTCTCCAAGCCGGAGAAGATGATGTTGATGGCCAAGGCGCGGTTTGGGCGCCACACGGAAGAGAACATCCTTGCAAAATGCGATCGTAATCGGCGGGGGACTGGCCGGGCTGTCGGCGGGCGTCGCGCTGGCTGAAGCCGGCTGGCGGGTGCGCTTGTTTGAGCAGCGGCCTTTTTTGGGCGGCCGGGCGACGTCCTACGTGTTGCCGGACGGCGAGCATGTGGACAACTGCCAGCATGTGACGCTGGGCTGCTGCACGAACCTGGAAGATTTTTATCGGCGTGTTGGGTCCGCCGGGAAAATTAAATTTTTTGACCGGCTGGTGTTTCAGGATCCTCAAGGGCGCATCGGCGAGATGCAGGCCGGAATTCTGCCGGCGCCGTTTCACATGACCGGATCGTTTGCGACGTTTTCGCCGCTGACGCTGGCCGACAAGCGGAGCATCGCCTGGGCCATGCTGGATATTTTGCGCGGCCAGGGGCACACAGCGGACCTGGACGAACCGGGCGGCATTTCGATGCGGGAGTGGCTGAAGCGGCGGAAACAGACGCCGGGCGCGATCGAGCGATTCTGGCGGGTGGTGCTGGTGAGCGCGCTCGACGAGGAGTTGGACAAGACCGATGCGCGATATGGCGTGGATGTGTTCTGGAAAGGGTTTTTGTCGAACCGGACGGGTTACCGGATGGGCGTGCCTGCGGTGCCGCTGGCGGAGCTATATGGCGGGTGCAAGGCGGAGATTGAAAAGCGCGGAGGAGAAGTGAACCTGCGAATGCCGGTTCGCGTGATTCGGATGGAGAACGGTGCGGTGGCGGGCGTCGAGTTTGAAGGCGGACGGGTGGAGACTGCCGATGCCTATGTGTTTGCGCTGCCGCATACGGCGATGGCCGAGTTGGCGAGCGGGGAGATGAAGGAACTTGAGCCGGGGCTGGCGCAGTTAGGAAAAATTGGAGTGACGCCGATCACCGGAGTGCATTTCTGGTTTGATCGCGAGGTGATGAAAGAGCCATTTGTGACGCTGTTGGAAACGACGACGCAGTGGATTTTTAACAAGACGGCGCTTTATGGGACGGGGAATGGCGCTGGTAATGATAAGGGGCAATACCTGCAACTGGTGATCAGTGCTTCGTATGATCTGTTGCAGAAGCCGCGGCAGGAGATTATTGATTTGTGCTTGAAGGAAGTGCGGCACGCGCTGCCTGCGGCGCGGGAGGCGAAATTGCTGAAGGCCACGGTTATTAAAGAGGCGGCGGCTACATTTTCACCGCAACCTGGCGTGGACCGTTGGCGTCCAAAGCAAGAGACGCACATTGGCGGGATGTTCCTGGCCGGCGATTGGACGGATACGGGTTGGCCGGCCACGATGGAAGGTGCCGTGCGCAGTGGATATTTGGCTGCCGAAGCGGTGTTGCGAAAGGCGGGGAATCCACGGAAATTTTTGCAGCCCGATTTGCCGCCGGATGGATTGGCGCGGTTGTTTGGTTAGAGTTTATGCGAGTTCGTCAGTTGGATGGTTGAATTTGGAGTTGACATCCTTCGGCTATCCTTGTCGGATAGCCTCAGGATGACAGACCTTCTGCTGTGAAGCTGCTGAGGCGGCGCCCGGAGAGCGTCAAGTGTTCGGTGGTGCGATCGAGTTCAGCGTAGGCGGCGTGGTTTGTGGATTTGAATTGCTCGTACGAGAATTCGGAATCCCAGTAGTCCAGGGTGAAGTAGAAGTGAGTGCGGGAAATGTCCTGAAGGAGGCGAGTCTCCCGGAAATGCGGATCGCGTTGAAACAGGCGGACCCAGTCGCCCTGGGGGCCATAGACTGATTGAAAGCGTTCCTCGCAGCCGGGCTTGACTTCGTACTCCCAGAAGGCTACAAACATAGTTGTCCCATCTCCTGCTCTCGCGACCCGGCAATCCAGGAACACTTCATTGGGGAAGGCTGGCCTGCCGAACGATTGTAGCAACCCGATTGGATATAAGACGCATAGAGAACCCCGAGTAGTTGTGTAAATACACAGGGAAGTAGCAGTCCGTTGAGACTGACGGACGGAGGCGTTTGTGGATCGCAAGTACGGCCACCGCGGCTATCGTGACGCGGAAAAGCATGAAAAGAAAGAAAGACCGGATCGCAAACCACCGCAGGGAGGTCCGCGGGGAGCCACGGATCACCTGGGACCGCGCACGCCGCGGATGGTGGGAACGGTAACGCGGGCGCGTTGCGCGAATTGCGGGGCGGTGCTGGTTTCGGGATTCGATGTCAAGGGGAACTGTCCGAAGTGCGGATTTGAACTCCATTGTTGCAAGCAGTGCCGGTATTTCGATTCGGGCGCGCAGTTTGAATGCACGCAGGCGATTGCGGCGAGGGTTACGCCGAAGGATGCGAAGAACGATTGTACGTTTTATGAGTTCCGCACGACGGTGGAAAAGGATACGGCGCCGACATCCTATATGCAGCCGGCGCAGGTTCCGGTGGAGGCTCCTTCTCCATCGCGGCCGTTGGATGCCCGCCAGGCGTTTGAAAACCTCTTCAAGAAGTAGTGCCCCGCGATTTTTTCCCAGAAGGTGAACCTAGCGGAAAGAGTGTCGGCGCTTGCGACATCTCGCTGGCGATTTGTTCAAGTTGCGGGTAGTGCTGGCGGAGTTCGTCGGGCACTTTCAGTTTGCTTCCTTTTAAAATGCTGAGGAGTTGCAGGGCGTTTACTACCGCTTTGCCCTGGTAGTGGTTGTTGGTGACCACGTAGGTGTCGCGGGTGTGTTGCTGGACGTTTTGGATGCGGGCGACCCAGGGATCGAGTTCCTCGGGGGAATAGAGATAGTTGTAACGTTCATGGGCGGGGGTGCTGGGATCGTCGCTGAACCAGGTGTCGTAACGGCGGCCGTGAAAGCGCACGTAGCCGATGGGCGAGGTGGTTTCGGCGGCGGGCTTGAGGGAGTTGCCGATGATGGGTTGATCGATGTTGCAGAAGCCGGCGTGGTGTTCACGGAGGAGTTGCAGGGTAGCTGGATTTTGCCAGGAGGAGTGGCGAAGTTCGACGACGAGAGGATAGTCGGCAAAGCGCTGAAGCAGGGCGGAAAGATGCGCGGTGGTTTCGGTGGTTTGGTGAAAGGAAAAAGGGAATTGCAGGAGGACGGCGCCGAGTTTTTTTGCGTGGCGGAGGACGTCGAAGCCGGCGCGGACGGCGCGCTCGTCTTCGGCGCTGGCCGAGGGTTCATGGGTGAAGCGCTGCCAGAGTTTTGCGGTGAAGAGGAAGGCGGGATTGGCGGCTACGCGATCGATCCAGGCGGCGGCGTGTTCTGGGCGGATTGGTTGGTAGAAGGAAGTGTTGATTTCGATGGTGTCGAAAAATTGGGCGAGGAAAGTTGCTTCGTGGAAGCCTTTCGGGCGGCGGGATGGATAGACGTAGCCGGACCAGTCAGGATAGGACCAGCCGGCGGGGCCGATGCGGAGCCGGCCTGGAGTTGCGGGAGTTGATTTGGCGATTTTTTTCGGGCGCATCGGTGATTGGCGGTTCACTGCTAGGCTAGAAAGCCGCGCGCGATCTGTCAATGTGGCGGGATGGCAACGTGAATTTCATCGGGGATTGCACCGGGGGTTGCCGCTTGTTATGCTGTGCTTGTTATGCGGTGCGGAGAGAAGTTGCGTCGCTATCCTTCCTTAGTTCGCTGCAAACCCCACAGGTGCAACCATGAACGTATCGATCAGTTATAGGCATGTGGACGCGCAACAACCGGTGGCCGTTGAAGTGATGCGGCGGCTGGATAAGTTGAACCGGCTGTTGAAGAGCTATCAGCCGGACATGATTCAGTTGAAGGGAGTGTTTTCGAAGAACCAGAGGACGGAAGAGCAGTCCTGCGCGCTGACGCTGTCGCTGCCGAATGGGACGCTGCATGCTACGGGCAACGGGAAAAATGTGCTGGCGGGCTGCAAGAAGGCGTTCAGCGACATCGAGACGCAGGTGAAGAAACACCAGTCGCACCTGCGGCGGGAACACGAATGGAAACGCAAGCGGCCGAGCGAGTGATTTGACGAAGTCTCAGCGCTGAAAATGCATGAGTGAAACGCGAGGCAGGGAGCGTTCTTACTGCGGTGTGGGTCAAGCGGGTTATACTAAATTCCTGTACAATTAAGGTTTGTTTTTGTAGGGGCGTAGCTCAGTGGTAGAGCAGCGGCCTTTTAAGCCGAAGGTCGTGGGTTCGATCCCCACCGCCCCTACCAAATAAATCACCAGTAAAACAAAGGCTACTTCTCATTTCGGGAAGTAGCCTTTATTCTTGCCAAATGCGACCTGTAGGGAAAATTGTAGGGACTAGGACAACCCGTCGTGTACGCTGCCTGGATGGAGGAAGTATCTCACTTGGAAGGTTAGAGGCGGTTCGTGGACTTGACAGGTCATTAAGTAGTTCCCGCTTCCGTGGGCCCACACCTGTTCCAGTAATTGTTCCTTGTTCATCGGGCTGCCCCCATCTGGACCACCTTCTGGCTTTCGGCCTCGTTGTACTGCATCAATTTCTGCATGCCGTCATTCACATCCGCTTCGCTCAAAATGTTGTACCGAGTTAGAATCGAATCACTGCGCCAACCTCCCAGTTGCTTGACCAAGTCCCTGTCCAGCCGGGCTCTAATGTAGTTTCTCGCTGCACTGCGCCTTAGGTCGTGGAAACATTGGCCAGGGCGACCGGCCGCCTGGCATGCTGTGCGCCACGACTTCCGAAATTCCTGCACGGACTCACCACCCTCGCCACGATGGAAGACAAGAGAGTCAGGGATTATCGTGGTCCCCATCTTGATGGCCGCTTTCTCGCGGCGTGCCAGCAGCGGGATGAACTCGCCCAATATCGGGACGTAGTACGGATCCCCGTTTTTGGACAGCTCGCCACGAAGATAAACACGGCCGTCCCGCACATCTGACCAGAGCAGGCCAGCCACGGCGGATTTTCGCCAACCGGTTAGGTAGCTGAATAGGGCGTAGTCGCGGAGGTCCTCGGGAAGGTGGCTGAGCAAAATATCGAACTGAGCCCGGGTCAGGAAGCCGGTTCGCGGGTCAGCTTCCCTGAGATCCTCTTTCCTTTTCTTCTTTGGATAGCGCGGCACACGTAATGGTGGGAACTCCTCGTCTTCGCGCGCTGTGTTCTCCACTTCATAAGCGGACGCTAGGATTTGCAGGCGATGCTTAATTGTCGAATTGGAGAGAGACTTGGACCGGCGCCCCTTTTTGTTCGACTTCTGAGGTTTGCGTAGCTCGCGGACATAAGTCATCACGTCTTTGGTCTTGAAGGCATCGGCATAGCGGTCGCCGAGTTCGGCCTTGACCATGGCGATGAGATTAAGATTTTTGGGAGTGTCCTTTTTCCGGTCTTTGA